>Ga0137342_1000017_pt1 | contig 15646 bp, 38 predicted proteins | sample EasRivERMLT466_2_FD_104769 | JGI IMG/M metagenome (GOLD analysis project Ga0137342, IMG submission 104769) | Soil microbial communities from meander-bound floodplain in the East River, Colorado, USA - East River MetaG ERMLT466_2 | ecosystem: Environmental > Terrestrial > Soil > Floodplain ... | reverse complement strand
GGAGAAGGAGCAGCAATCTGCCGTCATGCAGAACATCCAAATGGAACAGCAAATCACGATGCGCAAGACGAAACTTATGGACAAGATCAAGGAGAGGGATGCGGATGGTCGCGACTTCGACGAGTTTGTCGACGAGTTTATGGACCTTGGCGGGACTATGCGTGAGATTCGCACAGCGATTAAGAACGACCGGAAGAGCCGTGATACGACTCAGTACGAGCGTGCGACTAAGCGACCCACGAATAATAACCAACGTAGACAGCAAATGAGGCTAGAGGAGTATGGTGTCCGTGAGCAATAACTTTATGCACGCAATGAAGTTCGCAAGTAAGTGGGAATGGCGGGATAGGCCGGATGGAATGCCGACCGACGATCCTGATGATCTCGGTGGATATACGCGCTTCGGTTTGTCTCAGCGGGCACACCCGGATTTGGATATCCGGACGATCACTCTGCCGGGCGCAATTGAGCGCTACAAAGAGAGGTATTGGGATGGACATGCGTGCGACGAGCTCGAAATGCCGAAGGCTATTGCCGTGTTCGACACCTACGTCAACTTCTCGTACGCAACTGCGAAGATGCTTACGCGCGGGGAATGCACATGGCAGGAGATTGTGAAGCGAAGGAAAGACTTCCGTGGAGAGCGGGTCAAACAAAACCCTACCCAAGCCAAGTTTCTGCAAGGCTGGCTTAACCGTGATATCGATCTAGACAAATTCTGCAAGATTTGGGAGCAAGACCATGAATGATTTGATGCAACTGCTTAACTCTCTCGGTATCCGGCAAGACATGCTTGGCGGTCAAGTGGGTAATGCTCTGACTGGACAGAACGATGCGGTGGCTCTGAACAACAAGTTCAGGGATGCGCCTCAGTTCCAACAGAACCAATCGATGCAGAACTTCCTTGCTCCTTTGGAGCATAAGGCTCGCATCCGAGAGAACATGTGGGGACGTGATAAGCAGACCAATCCGCTTATGGGGATGTTTGCGACAGCCGCGAGTGGGCCGTACGAGGCAACAAAACAAATGGCCGGCCCTATGACCCAGGATGCCAAAAGCTTTCCACAAGACGTGGCTCAGCAATTGATCCGGGCCGCAGGAACCGGCCATAACATCAAAACAAGTCAACCTGGGTTAGAAGCCATCATCCGCGCCTTGCAGGGCATGGGTGAAGGCCTAGTCCCCCCGAATATGCGCTAAAACTTCTCTAGTCCAAAGATCATGCCTAGGGGGATACCCCAGTGATCTGAATAAGTGCAAAACTGGCCGTCTTGAACGACGGCTTTGTTTTGTGCAACGCGTAGATAGCCATCTTTACAGTTAATGAAGAACCCAAGTACGGCACAAGGGTGAGCGGAATTCTGCTCAGGAGGCGTCTTCCACCCTCTTTCGCTGAACGCGTCTACCCACAGGACCTCCACTCTCTCCCCGTCCTTCAAGGAACTCACGAACTTCGTTATCTGCTTCGGACTCAAGGGAGTGTAAGAGTTCCCTTTTTTTGCCTTTCGGACTCCGCCGATCTTCTTCTTCAACACTCTTATTCCTCTTCGGTTTGGGCATACAGTTGCTCTTCTAGTTCTTCAATCCGGTCCTCAAACCGGTCGACGAGTTCCTCGGCATTGATCTGTAGCAGCTCAAGCAAGGTCACTTCATCGACCCGCTTAAGACGCTCCAACAGCACCTTGAAACTCGTCGATTTCATTTCTCATTCTCCTTTTTTAACTTCCATAAACTTCGCAAAACTCTTGATGCCAAACGCCGCCGCAATCATAACACCAATAGCCGCTTGGTACCATGTAGGCGTTGTTTCCAGGATTGCAAAACCACGCAGAACAAAAGCTTCTAACCCCGGGATAAAGCAAGCGATAAGCGGGATACTCAGGACAACCGTCAGGTACTCGTCCTTCCAGCCACCGTTGCTCGCTTGAATCTTGTCCCACTCGGTTTCTCCATCGATGACTGATTGTTTGGCTTTGATCTCACCTTCGCGTTCTAGCTTAGTGATCTCCTGTTTGTGTTTGATATAACTCCCCACCACGTCAATGATGGGGCCAAATACAATGCTAAGCCAGTTCATTCGTCAAACATCGCGGCTACGACAAATACCATTCCAGCAAACCACGCCGAGAGCCAGTACGGATGCGGAAGTGGAACAGCCGCCCACACTAAAGCAAACCCGAAAACCCGATTAGAGATCATAAACGTCCCCATTCTCGAAGCGTTTCTGCTCTTCGTAGGGTACGACCACGCGTCTGTAAAATTCGAGTTTGGCACTTTCTAAGGCTCCTATAATACCGTTAAGAAACTCGTAATTAATGATCTTACCTTCCATATAATCCGTAATAGCGTGCGTAATCTTGTAATTCAGTTCTCCGGCACTGATCGGAGTCCCTTCTCGAACAGCTTCCCGGATTTCTTGTTTGATGTAAGGCATTAAAACACCGCCTTAGCGGCCCAAACGACGAGTACTACTGCACCCACCGCCAGAGCGGTAACAAACACCATGTAAGAGATACGCTCAACCAGCGCCTCGTAAAACTCGAACTTCCTCCAAAACGGACTATAATCCATTATCTAGCTCCTTGTGGTCCACGTTCTTGGTTCTGATACTTACCGTTATAACCCTCTACAGGGCGGTCCATACGGTGGAAAACCACCTGTGCAATGCCGACTCCTTCTTCCAGTACCCAAGACAAGGAGCGGCTATGATTACAAATCTCCAGCGTAAGATAACCACACCAACCCGGCTCGATGACAGTGTTCTGCACCGTAATGCCGCGTCTAGCCCATGTGGACTTGTCGTGGACGATGCCTACGACGTCCTTCGGCATGGTGAAGCGCTCTTTAGCCGAGACTAGAATGAACTCACCAGGAGCAATAAGATACTGCCCATCAAGAGACAGGTCGTAGCCAGCGTGCGAGAGTCCGACGCTGACGCCATGCGCCTTATAGGCTTGCACGCACGGCTCGAGAATCTCTAGTTCTCTAATGGTAAGTGACGAGAGTATCATATAGATCCTGTTCGTTGAAGAACACGCCGTTAGCGAACTGATACATCACGTCCCACCTGTCCGGAACCTTATCAAACAGGACATATCCGGGTACGCCTTTTCCGAGCAGCCATCCCAACTCCAGATGCCCCGACTTCCCCGCTGGTAGGACAAGCACGCCAACGTTAGCATTAGACAGGTGATGGAGATCAAAATTAAACACGTGTTTCCCTGCGTACCCGTGATCCAGTGCTTCCTTGTAGGTACGACCTCGCGCTTGTTCATACAACTGCCATTTGTCATCTGCCTCAGGTCCTGCGGCATACCAGTCGTCAAAAACGTCAAATCCGCGTTTGCGAAGTTCAACTCCGATACCCGGAATGGCCGGATTACGAAGACTGCCAATCAGATAAATATTCTGTCTCATTCCGGATCTCCGTAATATTTATTACGAACGCCGAGCCGATCTAATACCATACTACCAACTACCAGTAAACATTCCACAATTATTGTCACGTTTAGAATACTATAGAAGGTCATCGTCCAATCCTAGTAGTCCGAAGGAAGTCAAGACACTCAGCCCAAGTTGGGAAATAGTAATCGGCAAGATGTGAGAATACTCCCTTCCTGCTTTGACCAACCCAGATTTTGAGCATGGTAGAACCCGGAGCAATGGCAACCCCCCACTCCGTGTATCGACCGCCAGAAGTACTGTCTCCATCGTTGTCGAGAATGATGCAATCTGCTGCTGCGGTCTGGACAAGGTCTTCGATCCCTCTTGCTTTGTAAAATTGCTCTTCGGTAAGGTAATCTGGCTTCTGAACTTCCTTAAGCCAGTTGGCATCCACTCTGTGACCCATCCGGGTCAACTCTTCCGCAATGCCGCGCAGACGCTCCTGCGCGGTGTACGTACCGCTAACGTAAATACGAATAGTCTTACCCAACCTTTCGTTTTGTGGTAGGATCTCGACGCCACTTTCCTTCGCGGCCTTCCCACTTCTCAAATGCAGTAGCAAACTGCTCCAATTTAGGCACCGATAACCAGGGCTTTAGCATATCGTAAAGAGCGTGTACGCCGCTTTGGCTAGTGACCTTAAGGTGGTGGCAACCAGATTTACCTTGCGGAGGACCTATTCGGCCTAAGCCGGTGATACTTTGAAATCGCATCAACGGCTCTAACCGAACTTGTGCCACGTCCACCAAAAGACGACAGTTATTCTTCTGTCGCTTAGAATCGACCCCATAAGCGCCTACATGCCCTTCTCCATCAAAGAAACCTGCTGCCCAAGCGAGATCCTCGTCCCTCACTTAGCGGCTACTCCGATCATGAGGAGGTTGGAAATCCCGTAGCACAGGTACACCCCCGCTAGCCATAGATTGGATCGGTCCGCATACATCAACGACGCTACTACGCCGAATTGCAGTGTCGCAAGCCCGATCATAAACCATAGATTCGACATTCTCTCGTTCCTTTAGTCTGAGTTCAAGTTCTGCGAGTTTGTTCCAGGCTTCGTGGGCAAGGTGGAGGAGTCCTGAGTCTTGGTCGCATTCCTCTCCTCGGCAACGCTTGAGAAAGTGTCGGCAACCAGCATCAAAATACCGACTAATGCCATTAGGCACAGCCATCCAACCGCGATCGGAATACTTAGTAGCTCCAAAAGTGCCAACGTCACACACAGCACTGAGAGCCCTACTAAAGTCCCCCAACACCAGTCCAGCACGCTGCTTACCCGCATCTAGCTTTGCTCCAGGCTGCCCTGGAATAATTCCGTTTGGGTCGTACTCACTTCTGTGTGGTTTGAAACTTTTTGCGGCTCCAAGTTCTGCTTCTCTAAGTTGTTCAACGGAACACACGTTGAAGTCTGCATCTCTTGACACTCGTTCTCCTTTTTCCTTTTTCCGAAAATCCGATCCCAATTCTCGTCCGCTTTCGGGTCGAGTGGGCGACTCTTGATGTTTGTATAATCTGCCATCTCGCTCACCAATGGAGGACGAGTAGTCCCACCACACTGATTGCGCCAATCCAGAAAAGAATCCACATGCTTGCATTTCCTCCTCGCTCACGTCGACTGATTCGCTGTACATGCCTCAACTTACACTCCCCAATCGTCTGTGTACCTCTGGCGTGAATGAACCGGGCAATCACTAACGTCAAAATGATCACACTTACACCAAGGCTTATTCACTGGCTCTGACCATTTGCTGTTCATCTTCGCCTTGTTGTCCGCCACCGAGTACGGGACCGTGCTTTCGCATGAGCCACTCAAGACTGACGGGCATTTCGTCGAATTGTCCATCGTGAACGTCGTGCAGGACGTAGAATCCTCGGAAGTGGTTGTTAGTGAATGGACTAAGGTAGTCTTCATTGTGGGAGTAAAATGAACCAGCGATAATCGAAGTAATCGAGCGGCCATCAGCGCGCTTTCCGTATGCAATATCTCGGCCCTGTTGGTGTCCGGCGAAGCAACTTGCGTGGTATTTTGTAAGCTGTGCTCTAGCACTAGTACAAGGGCGTCCAAGCTGTCCACTAGGGAAGTAATGGCAGAAGGTAACGCCTTCAATTGTGACTGGATCGAGGAAATCGTATACTTCCCATCCGTAGTTCTCATACTTAAGGTCTCCCATACTAAGAACCCCTTCCAACTTGGCGTCGTCGTTGATCGCCTTATTGATGCGGTTCTCATGGTTACCGAGTACCATTACCCAACGCGGCTTGTACTGCTTCTTGCCGTTCTTCCGTTGCTGGATATTGTATTCGCGAATAGGTTTAAACAGTCGATTCATTGCGTCGATCGAGGCTTGGATATCAGCCTTGTACCGACGACCTTCAAATTGTTTCTTTCCTTCGTCGTAACTGCACAGCGACGGCATGTCAGCCCAATCGCCGATACAGACAATAACGTCCGGTTTCTTACGGACAATGTAGTTCCCAAGCGCTTCCAGGTGGTCGGTATTGACCCCCGGCTTCACTTGGGTATCCGGAATGACCAGAATATTCATTAGTTAACCGTGTCGTTACCCGGATGGAAGACTGCTTCCGCCTTCTCCACTTCGGTGACCGGCAGAACGCCGTTAACAATCATGTGGTACAGACCATACTTAACTGCGTACTCTACTTCTTCTTTAGTGAGAGTTCCATCAAGTTTGGCAGTGCCTCCTGCGACGTCGAATTGCACATTGATTTCCATTCGTCTTCCTTTTGTTGTAGTTGTTCTAGTAAGTCTAAGAAATGCGTTGCTCTGACAACGATTAAAGGTTCACTTCTGTTTTGCCTAATGCAGAGTAGAGGCTCGTAATTTCCGTGTCCAGCTGCTTGCTCAAAGTCCTTATAGATTGCAAACGCTGCTCGATTTTTGCATTCGATTCCATACGGGAGATATCTTCGGGCCAAGGGCGATAATTGGATATCTTCTCCTGTAGTTCCCGAGCTTGTGACAACCAAGTCCCCAGCTTGTAATACAAATCCAAAGCGGTGGAGTATTGCATCTTTAAGCCACTTGCAAAGGGCTCGGCCCTTCGCCTTCGCGCTGCTCGTTAACATACATTAAGTCCGCAGATCGGGTGTGATCTGGAATGACGCTTCCGTCGGCGTTCCAGATATAAGCGTAGGCTCGTTCATTGCCGTCGTCATCTGTGGCGTAATAGAATCCAATGAGTCGTCCGTCGAACCATTCTTGAACTCCATCGACTCTGCTTCCTGCGCGGGTGCAGAACGTGCGCTCGAAATCCACGGGGCCTTTAATTGGCTCCATCGTTCTCCCGATCTCCGTTGAATGTGTAGTAAATCTCCTGCGAGTACAAACCTGTCGTCAGATCGGAATGCACTTCTAACCGAATCGAACGCTTCACGCTCTCCCATGCTCTCTGAGATTCGTCGTCCAGCTTTGACAGATCCAATTCCGTCAACTCCTCTAACGTTATCTGACGAGTCCCCAATAAGCATTTGCCTATAAAAAAAGACCATTCCTTGCTGTTCTGTGACAAAATGCGTTGTTCCCTTCACAAAGTTATGGTGCCAACCCGGCACTTGTTGTAGGTCTTTGTCAATGGTACAGATAATCGAATCAGGGTTTGCCGTTGCGGCAATCCCCAACTCGTCGTCGGCTTCTACGCCGTCAGCCACTCTAGCTCCCCACTCCACAATGAGATATTCCTTTAGGTCTTCAAGGTATCGTGGATGGGGAGCCTTGCGATTGGCCTTGTACTCGGGATACAAGTCGTAGCGGAAATTCCTGTCGCCGGAGAGCCAGACCTGATACTTACCGCCTTCGGCGCAAGTAGCAGCCAGGATGTTACGCATCATATCGTCACACCTAGCTCGAACAATGCCCCAAGAGGCCGGGACTTTCACGTCCCCCTCTAGCATCGTACTGGCAGCGTTACGAAACGCTACGATATCTCCGTCAATGAGTGCAAGCATCAGGGCTCCAGCTCTCTCTGTTGGGGTAGAACGGGCTCAACAGGACCTCCCAGCGAGCCCCACATTCGCATTCCCATGTCTTCAATCGACCAAATCGTCTTTCATGTCGGCAAAAGGGTTCTTAGACTTGTCCCCGTTGGAGATGTAGTCGTTGAACGAATTAGCCACAGAGATGACGTCGGTGATAGTGAAGACTCCCTTACCTGACTGGTTGGCCTCTAGGAACTCGATGGCTCGAGCCACAGCCGCACTGCGGTTGATGGCAGCCTGCTTGACTACACGCTCCTCAGGAGTCTCATACGTGCTTTTAGGAGCCGATCTCGTGGAAGGCGCAGATGAGGCCGCGGCCATTGCAGATGCACCCACGTTTCCCGAAGCATCGTCCGATAGAACGGCGACGTCCCAATCCCAATTGGAACTACCTTCCTTTTTGGAGGCCGTGATTTCGTAGACTTCGCCCGGCTTCGCCTTGGCGATAACTTCATAGGCCTTATTGTATTCAGTCACCTTACGTGACGTAACTTTATCTTGACCAAGGTCACGGTAAGACGTGTCCGCAATTTTATACGGTTTGTTCGTCTTAGTCGTGCCGGTCGTCAATTCTACGGTAAGTACCTTAATATTAAATTGCATCTTTTTCAATCTCCTCTTGAATGTCGTCTTGAATCTTCACTACTTGTCGCTTCAAGATGTTGTGTACCGTCTGAACGGACACGTTGTATTGTTTAGCAATGTCGCTGACTGCCATATTTTGAAGGAACCGTTTGTTCCAAATATCCACTTCTACTTCAATGCCGAACTTCCTAGGTCTAGCCATATATCTCCTTAGGTCTTATTATACCGCGTTTTAGGGTTGTTGTCAAGCATTCCAGTCAACTAAATCAGCCTTTGTCGGACCGTAGCTAATATCCCCTCTAAGTGGCAGGTCAAACTCCACTCCGAAGAGTTTCTTGAAATTACCAGGAACATCCGTCAAGACACTTTGCATCATCAAGGCCACCTGCGAAAGGAGAACTTTGTCCGCAATGTCCACAATAATACTGTCGTGAATGCTCGAAACCATCAAGCATGACGACAACAGTCCAGCCGCCAGTAACCTCCGATATAAAGAGACCCGAGCGATCGCTACCAAATCGGCAGCTAGACCCTGCACCGGGTAGTTCAGAATCTTCGGCCTCGGTAGGTTCCCGTACTCCGGGGTAAAGTAGTACGTCCTCCCCGTTGGCATGGTCACGCTTCCATCCAGGGTAACCGTTCTTACTAAGTCGTCGTGCCATTTTCGGATTCCTCTGTATTTGACGTAGAACTCGTTGTCAATGAGATTGTCCCAAAAGCGTTGGTCGCTGCTGATGTGCATGAACATTGGATCGACGGAGAACTGCCGACCTCCATATAGAATCCTGAATACGAAGAACTTGGCTGTTCGACGTTCAGGCAGATTCCACGCCTGTTGGTTGAGTGAGTGCTGGTCAATACCATCCTTTACTTCCTGTAGAGCCGTAGGGTCGCGGCTAAGGTAAGCTGCGACAACGAACTCAAGTTGAGAGAAGTCAACATTAATTAGCATTCGATCACGGACAGTCCAGCTTCTTTAGAAATTTTAACCATATGAGCAGTTCCCTTTCCTCCTGGAAATGCCACAACCATCGCCACTTCCGCGTTCTTTAGCAGGTTAAGCATAGAAACGTTACGCATTGGACCTGCCTTTCGTCCATATTTATCCCACTGAGCTGGAACACCAGTGTAGTCGATTTGAAACTCTTTGGCCCAGTTTTCTCCGAACGTGTCAGCACCTCGTGCTGCGCCGTGAATTAGCCACGCTATTGGAGTCTTGGCGTGGATATCGCTAAGAACTTTGAAAACATGGTCGGCATTAACGTAGGCCCGACCACCACATACTAATACGACCATAAGTTACTCCTGTTTAAACCTAGTAATCACTAGTTCGTTTACGGCTTCATCAAGGTTTTGTAGGTTTGGTCCAGAAGAACTGAGACGACCTGTGATTGCCACGGTTTGATTATACGCTCCATGTACAATTCCGTCGCTCCATCCCATTGTCTCGGCCAAGGCAGGTATGCCGATATAGTAGGTAGACACGAGTTTCTCGATCTCAGCATATTTTGATAATGCGTCAAGGAACTTTCGCGCCTTTCCCACGACATTAAGTGTTCCCAAGGTTTTTGCATTTGTGCTATACACGCCTTCGATAGCGGTTTTGGATCGTTTTGGAGGAGCCACGAGGCGGGGCAAGATAAACTCACGCTCCCTCCATCGTAGTCGAACTTCTCCGGATCGCTTACCTGACTTGTAAATACCGTCTGGCTCTTGATACTCATGTTTTATAGTCCCACCATACAGAAAAGCAGAGATATGCCGCGGGGAATTAACATTAAACACGCCCTCAGGGAGGGCCACAATATCGAGCAAGCCTTTTTGTAGTTGTTCGAGCTCAGGTTTCAACTCCTCCGCCTTTTCACGAGCGCGGTTTAGGTTCATAGCCAGACCATTCCACTCCATCTCTTGTAGAACAATCAGGTCTTGCATAGACAGACTCACTAGGGCAGTGAGTCGCTCAGGTACTTCTAAGGCTTTGTAGGCGGCGTAGGTAAGCTCAACGTCCTTGATTGCATATCGAGCCAGTTCTTCCCAAGGGATCTCTGGCGTATCAATGCCGACAGACCAGTAAAACTTATCAATGTGATCGTCTTTGGATCCAAGATTGAACTTGGCGCATACGTCGTTAAGACTTGGCATGACGGGCTGCTGTCCGTTACAGATGAAGTAGGCAAGCTGCACGCAAAAGATTCGCTTCCCACTAAATCGGAGTCCATAACGCCGAAGCCAATGGAGATCGAACTTGGCGTTAAAGAACACCAATTGGTCGGCGGCATCAATCCGTGCTTGTATGTCTGCCAAGTGGTCGCCATAAGGCTCCGATCCGTGTTCAATGGGAACGACTCCTCCTGATTGTCCGTCATACCATGCAATGGCACATCCGCGGTTTCGTGGGTCAAATGGATTCCCTTTGTTCAGAATTGTTGTTTCCCAATCTAGGACAAGTACCTTCATAGTTTATGTGCATTCTCTACACTCGTCATAGTACCACTCCTCTACATCGTCGTCGGCCGGGTTGCTAGATTTCCTATATGCCGGTTTTTCAATTGCACCACACTCCCAATGATGGCGAAGATCCTCAAATTGAAGAACAACCACGCAGCAATATTGATCGGCTAATACAGGACTTTTCAAGAACGGATCAAGGATGCCGTTATGGTCAACCTGCGGAGGACTTGCCGTGCCTACTAGATACTCTTCCGGCCAATTGTCCTTGTACACATACACCCGCGCTCCGGGTTGGATTGTCTCAACGGCTTTAGCCGTGATAATAGCCACATGGGCGGCATCTTTAACGCCAGCTACTGAGTGAAGCTCTCCGAGTTTAGGCTGAATCATACGGGGATCGCGGTAATCAACCAAATAAAGCCTGACAGAGTAACACTGGCTGAGATAATGCCAGCCGCAATGCCAACCGCGTTACTGTCGGTTACCTCTTCAACGGCATAGCCAATAAACAACGGAATCATGATAGTCAGGCCCAGCGCCGTGGTCAGTCCGAACGCAAACCACACACCCATAAGAATCTTAAGAAAGGTCATTTTAGCACTCCTTAGTCAGCAACACTATAGGATGAAGGTTGCGTCTGATTTCAGATGCATGAATAGAGGAACAGTACTCATGAAGCCGTTCCTCAGCTCTCTCAAAGGTAAGGTACCAGTCCGTGTAAAAATCTCCACTGTAGCCTGAGTAGCTCCCAACATCATTCCAACCCCACCAACGGCCTTTTTCTTGTACCTTAAATCTGTTGTCATACTCACGAGACCCGTCGTACACAATACGGAGTAGTACTGGTTTAGCCACCGGGTACCTCGTCATAGAAGTCAGGGACGTAGTCGTCAAGATCGCCTCCACAACCGCCTTCCGAGTACGGATAACAGCAACCACCTTCGTCGTCTAGACAGAAGTATGTGTACGGACAAAGGTTCATTTAGACTGCTCCTCTAGACCTGCGGCTGCAACAAGCATAATTATACACACAAAGGTTAAGAACCCGAAAGCTGGGTTTTGATACACATCAGCGGCTACGCCAGCGGCGGTGCCGCAAATACCAATGTAAGCACCAAGAAGTGTTCTCATTTCTTTTCCCTCGCAAACGGTTGACGGTACCACATTTTAAGGTGATTACCGTGATTCGGATTGTAGAATTCTTTCATTACCCTAAAGCCGGCAAGCTTAAGCACGCGCTCAACTTCGGGCCAATCGTAATCCTTATACGCTGTAACTTCATGCGCTGGATCGACAGTAAAGGCCATAGACGGATTCAGTTCACCTTCGTCAGACTCAGCCATTTTGCGAAAGTGTCTCACTGCTTGAGCCTTAGTCTTAATCTCTGCGTAAGACGTCGGACTTTTATCATCGTTGAAGTCTCGATCCCAATGGCAATCGTCAGCAGCGATGCTATCGAATCCACCAAATTCATTAATTCCACAGCACGTTTGCATTGCATTGCAGTACATTATCTTTCCTTTCGGTTGAAGTCTTTGAAGCGGGCGATCATCGGTTCGATGACAACATCCCAGCGATCGTGTCTAAGCGACGGGTCAGAGTCCTCGTCACCCATAAGCTTGTTCTTACATAGACTGAAATAACGCATATAGTCATATCCAGCATCATTAGACTTACCAATCCCGAGAATGAAGTCAGCCTCTGCTTGGACGGCCGTCTTAGCGTCAGCCACGTGATCCATGTTAAGGTACTTAACTCCCTCTGCGCTACCATCAGCCTGCGCGACACCGACAACAGCGCACGCATACGTTTTTGCGAGTTCTCGTGCCCATTGGAAGATTGCTCCGAGTCGTAGGTCATTGCGATCTGCTACAAATCCTTTCACTTTCGGTAGTTGATCAATAACCACAAGTACGGGTTCCAATGAGGCTGCGAGGCCCTCGATTTGGCTTCTTCCGATACTCGCCTCGTCCACCACTCGGATAAGGTCTCGGGTGAGTTCGAGGTACTTGGCTCTACTGGTTGGTCGATGGGCAAACAGGGTGGCTGTGTCGCAGCCGAGCGCCGCTTGGTAGACACGTACTTTTACCTTCTTTCCTTGCTCTTCGTTGTTGATCCAAAGAATGGGACGGTCTGTTTGTCCAGCCATGTGAGTGACTTCCGAAGCCAGAAAGGTAGTTCCGCCCGTTTCCGGACGCTTAAAGACAAAGCCAAAATCACCAGCGCGAAGAGAGCCAAGACGGCGGTTAAGGCTATCAAGACGCCACCGTAGACCCTGTTCAGCATACGTAGAATGGTAGAGATCATCTAGATCATCCGTGACAAATGAAGACCCGGCATTCGCTTCCAGAATCTTTGACGGACTGGTAAAGCTGTCAGCTTCCCGAGATAGGTCCGACGGCGGGGCTTTGCCGGTAGAGACATCGTATGCCAGTAAAGCAATCCTCGCGGCTTGCGCTCGCAGGTGCATTTCTTCAAGGAGTGCTCCTGCAATATCGGCATCAACCGTAGATTCTGTAAGTGATTTTGATACATCTTCTAGAGCCTCTCGTTCTTCCTGCCGCATGGCAGGATACTGAGTATAGTGGAAAGCAAATAGATCATCAACACTAAAATCTCGATCAGGAAACCTAGTGCTAAGTTCATCAAGGCTAAGGTATAGCTGATAAATGTGTCTAGCATTCTGTCTAGCGTTTCCTAAGTTTACTGCTCCCCTATATCGCTTCCTTGTGGTCGCGCTAAGGAGTAGCTTAAGTACGGCTTGCTCAGGGTTCATAGCACCACGTGTTCGGTGATAGTCACATAATCGTACGAACTGTAGAAGTTCTGGTTTTCACACTCGTATTTCTTATAGGCTACGCCACCTGTAGGAATATACGCATCTTCGGCTAAAGCCTCTTTCGTTAATTCATTAAGAGCATCTACGTATTTCTCTGCATCTTCTTTTTTAAGGAAGATCACTTTAATCTCTGCTCCTTCATAGTAATGACCACCTTCTACTACGTAGACTTTCATATAGTCTCCTTAATTATATATATAACGCTTAGCGTTTAGAGTTTATTGTACCACGGATTTCAGATCATGTCAAGTGATTTACGCGTAACCGGGTCAACCACGTCAACAAGATGGAGCATTCCTTCCGCGTCAGGCCGGTAGACAAAACAGGGTCCGTGCATGTGTAGCGCCTTGAGGGCGAAGTCACATCGGAATCCGTACTCGTCGTTACGTTCCTCCCATTCCCTGCGGAGGTACTCGTCCCATTCAGCGTCTTTAGCTGCTTCCTCTGCTTGTAGCTCAATGACACCTTGCCATTCTCCTATACGTGTGGTTGAGGGGTGGTCTGAGATGGTGCCAGGCAGACTACGGTCTAGGGATGATAGTCCCGTCCTCGTAACCGCCATTCCGTTAAGATCGACAACTACTTCGAGATCAAGTTCCATGAATTTCTCCCATCTTGTCATTTAGTTGGTCTAGGATGATTTCTTTAATGTGGTGGTCCGGGTAGGCCTTGGGGTCTAGGTCGGTATGGATGACCCTAGTAGTGAACCCCATGCCAGAGGCTCTCTGAGCCGTTTTAAGCGACGTTCCCAGTTTATCGCTGTCTAGCCACATCGTAAGGTCCAGATGAGGCTCTAGGAGCTTCCTGAGCCGCCACAGTAGGTGGTCTGACACGTGGCTTCCAAACAGACACAGGGTCGCATGGGTCCGGCCGACCTTGATCGCAGACAAGATATCCTCGACGAGGACAAGAGTTTCTCGAACCGGCCATCCAATAATGTGAATAACGTCCTCCTTGGCTTGGCCCTTCCAGATAGTCTTGGGGCCATCCCCTGAGAAGTTTCTTGACTCGCACGCGATAAGCGTCTGACCTTCCTCGTCATCATAGATGGGGAAGTACAGTCGTTTTGTTGAAGGACTCCATTGGACGTTGTTCCTTTGTAGCTCTAGATCCTGTATACCATACTTTCGGATCCATGTCAAGGGTTCTCTAGGAAATGCCGTAGATAAATCGTCAGGCATATCCAATAATTGTGCGCTTGTCATAGGCATTTTGGCTTCAAATAATTCGCTCAAAGGAACATCAACCCGAACAGAATGACCACACCGGAAGCAATAACTCCCATTAGCATAGCTCGCGTAGCCAGATCGACTGCCGCAAGCAGGGCACGGCTCACGTCGTCCCACATCAGCGCTCCTTCCTATACGGTACGTAAGGCCACGACTCACGGTATCGTTTCAAATACTCCATCAACTGCCTGTCTGCCGTGGACAATCCTTGATTAAGGTGGACACAGTCAAGCGCATGTACGAGACTTGTAACCTCCTCTTTCGAGAGCCTCAGTTCCTCTTCACGTTCCATCTTAATCCCCCCAACCCCACCAGTCATCCACTTGAATAGAATCGCCACATATGGATGACGCGCTAAAAATTACGCACGGTAAATTAGGCTCTAGAACTTTAACGATGCGTACTTCATCGTTCTCAACTTCTACGTGCATTCCAAGACCTAAATTAAAACTTTCCATTACATAAACTCCCTTCGGTCGATAAAGCCTTCAATGGCGGGCCACTCATACACTGCCTTTACACGCTTCTTGTCTTGAAGATAGACAACAGGGGCCGGTTGAGTAGCGATCTCCACTGGATTGAACGGCTGGTTAATGAAGCCCATAGCGTGCTTAACCGCGGCGTTCAACGGACTACCTACATCGTACATAGGGCAGTGAGTCTCGTCACAGGCCAGAGCTAGCTCTTTAAGCCCTCCGTCCGTAGTCGACTGGTGACACCATGTACACGTAACTTTATGTGCCATACGCTTAGCTTCCTTTCGGCGCTCTCGGCTTCGTTTTCCCATACCTATACATCGGACTTTGAATTAACTCGCGGGAAACTTCGTAAATTTCTGCTCTGCCATAAGCAATACCATCAAGCCGTGGTTGCTCTTCTCTAGCCTCTTTTAGAGTCTTATAAGTGCTAAGGATCACGCCGTCGCGTGTGTCAACGATTTCGTATTTTTTAAGCATTCTCACTACCTAGTGAGGCAAAGGCTTCGACGTAGCGTTCCAGCGTAGTGCCTTCAAGCCCGGGCGCAGTGTTAACTTCTAACACGTAAGGCTTACCGTCTAACCTAGACTTTACAATGTCAACCGCACCGAAGTTAAGCCCTAGC
>Ga0137342_1000013_pt1 | contig 16554 bp, 9 predicted proteins | sample EasRivERMLT466_2_FD_104769 | JGI IMG/M metagenome (GOLD analysis project Ga0137342, IMG submission 104769) | Soil microbial communities from meander-bound floodplain in the East River, Colorado, USA - East River MetaG ERMLT466_2 | ecosystem: Environmental > Terrestrial > Soil > Floodplain ... | reverse complement strand
TGTGAACAAGCTGGCCCTGTGTCTCGCGCAGGCAGTGAACCAGATTGGGCCAGACTTTGAGCGCGTGCTCGAACAACCGGCGCATCGCGTTCTTTTCCTCCGGCTTCCACTCGTGGGCGTCCCTGACCGCTTGGCACAAAGTAGTGTTCACGGCGGCCCCGGTGGATAGTAGTAGCCGTTGACCCAGACGGGATCGTTTACAATGTTCACGTGGCTCGCGGACTGGTTGAAGTCTGGGTCGGAAAAAATCCAGCTTCCGTCCTCGTCATTGGCTTGGAACAGGCACCAGTTGGTAAAAACGTCGCCTGCTGGGTTTGTCCACTTGCCCCGGATAGTGGCCACGATGCGTTTGTCATCTCCCACGCTGACCTGCACGGTCAGCTTGTTGCCGACGACCGTTGAAGTCCCTCCCACCGGATTACCGGGCATCGCGTGCGACCCCGGAGTCATGTCCACATCAAACCATGTTCCGCTTCCAGTGAGCGGGTCTTTGTAAAAATAGCCTCCGGTCTTCTGCGGCTGATAGCTGTTATATTGCCACTTGAAAGTGGGCGGCAGCGTTCCACCTGTGATGGCGTTGTACCAAAAGTAACCGAACTGGGCGTCATCCCGGCCCATTGCCGCGTAGTTGCAGTTGGTGCCTTGCAGGGTGGTGATGGCGGGAAAGTCCACCCGCACCGGTTGCACGGGGCCGCCGATCCGGGGATCGCAGGGAAGCCAAAGCTCCACACCGTCCACCACAAAGCGGGCGACATAGTTGGACACCCGGTGCCCGGCGCTGTCGGTGATGATCTGCGGGATCACCTGATAGACGCCGCCAGTGTGAGTTTCCCAATGGCTCAGCAGGGTGTGCGGCAACAAGAGTTGGTTGTTGGTGACGATCAGGTCTTGCTCGTCCTGTGGAGTGAAGTCAGTGACCCACGCCGTGCCGCCGGGGATGACGGGTACGATGCCGGTGACGTTGGTGTCCGGGGAGATGCCGGTCAGCGGGTCTTTGCCTGCCAAGGTGGAAAGTTCCAGCGGCGCAAAATAATTCGTGTTGTTGTAGGTGAGCCGCATCATGTAGTAGCCCACCCGGTCGCCGTGGCTGTCATAGTAAACGCTGATGTCGTTGCCGTCGCCGTCGAGCGTGGGATGCGGCAGGTTCCAGAGGATCACCCCGTGGGCCTTCGACAAGGTGGTGTTGGCGTGGGCATAGAGATTGTCTACAAGTCCAGACTCAGCGGTTTTGACTTCGCTGAGTCGCGCCTGTGTTACGAGATTTTTCTCTGAAGCCATATCAGTTTACAATCGCGCCAATGATGGCTGTTTCGGGAGTGATGAACCGCCACACGCTCTTGAAGAAATTGTTGTGCGCCATGAACCCGTTGGCGAGATAAACGTCGGTTTCCTCCACGTTGAGGTTGTAGGTTTCGACCTCACCGCGCATGTAGAGCACGCGGTCGATGGGCACCACCATGCCGTTTTTCCAGAGCATGTCGCCTTTTAGGAGGCTCTGCACTTCGCGAAATGCCCAGATGCCGTTGCGCCGGATCAGCAGCGGGTGCTCGTAGGTGACCTTGAGATCGAGCACTTGAAAGTAGCCGTCGAAGCGCTGGACAAACACCTGTTTGACCGTGGCGGGCGCAGCCCGGAGAGTGAGCGACGCGGTTTGCCATGTGCGCCACGCATCCTCCTTGGTCGGATCGAGGCCAGAGACGATGAAGGAAGCCACCCGGTCGCCGGTTTTGATGGTGCTGATCGGACGCTGGCTGCCGTCGGCCATCGTGATGAGCGTGTCGGGCAGGAAGCAGCCATCTTGACTGATGTTGAAGCCCGCGCTTGGAACCGAGACAGTGAGGCCGCCGTTGTTGCTGGTGACCGAGCCGAAGCTGTTGCTGACGACCGCGCTGAAATTGCCTGCGTTGCTGATGGCGACCGCGCCAATGACGTACGTCGCCGAGGACGCGCCGTTGATGTTGGTGCCGTTGAAGCGCCACTGGTAGGACAGCGGGTCGGCGCTGACGGCTTTGACAATGAACGTGGCGGTCTGGCCGACAAAAAGCGCCAGCGAGTCGGGATGCCGGATGATGTAGGGAGCGCCACCGCTATCAATGGGAATGCCGGTCACGATGGCCGGGCAGGTGAACGCCGCGTCGCCCGTGCCGTCGAGGTTCGTGCCTGTCAGCGCCAAGCGCAGCAGATAGCCGTTGGAGATCGTGTGGCCAACCGAGAACTCGGTGAAGGGCGTCGCGTAAAACAGGACTTGGTTATGGACGCCCCAGTCGCCCACCACGTGCGCGGCGGCGGAGTTTTCAAAACCGGTGACTGACTGTTGCGTGGCGGTTTCACTCGCGCCAGTCAGAAGATTGACGTTAGCCCTCATTCAAGTAAATCGGGGTTGAGCCTTAGCAGTTCTCCCGGCGGTGGCCCGACTAACAAGGCCATGATCTCATCAATAAGCCTGTCGGTATTATCACTCACGCGGAGGTTCCGGCAGACTGACTTCCTCCGGGCCGCTCTCGAAGCCGCCCTCCGCTTCCGGCTCCGGCAGCCCAACACCAGCTTTGGCTTGGTTGGCCCGCTCCACGGCGGCGGTCAGGGCGTTTTGGCCGCCACCCATTTCCTCATCCGAAGGGGGCGCTGCGCCGCCTTCGCCTTCTGGCGCGGTTCCGGCTTCGCTGCCGGGCGGCATGGGGATGGGCAAATCTTCACCCTCAACAGCGCCGGGTGCGCCGCCTTCACCGGCAACTTTTTGCTGGGCCTCGATTTCTTCCTCATCTTCGCCCGGCCCCGGTACGCGTTCCATGTACCACTGCCATTCAGCGTAAAGTTCATCGGCGAGCGGATCGCTGTGATTCTGTCCCAAAGCGGCGGCAATCGCTTCGACCTGACCCCAACTCAGTTCGAGTTTGTAGTCGTTGTACGTTTTCTTGATTTTTTCGAGCTTCATAGGCGTATGCGCTGCGTTCAGATTAACTACGCTGCCGTCGCCACTTGTAAGAACGGCCTCCAATGTAAACGGGAAAAGCTGTTCTTAGGGAGCATGAATCTGATTACATTCTCAGAGCCGATCACGATTGCCTTCAAGAAAAGCGCAGGCGGGATCACCCAAACCTTTGAGGCCAACCGTCCCTACTTGGTGGCCAATGCTCAGATTGAGCGGGTGATGCGCGACCCGAACGTCCAGAGTCGAACCTACAAGGTGAGCCGCGTCGACACGCGCATCACCAACGCGCATCAGGCGGCGTTCAAGAAGGGCCAGCGCGTGCTGCTGTTCAACGGCAGCGGCGGTTACGGCGATCAGATTCTCACGTGGCCCATCGCCCGCTACATGTCCAAGCAGGGTTTGGATGTCCACGTCCTGACCGACCCCGGCAACAACGTCTGCTGGTGGGGCTTCGATTGGGTGAAGACCGTGCAGACCATTCCGATCCTCTGGGAGACAGTGAAGATGTTCGATCACTTCTGCCACTGGGAGGCGGCGGTCAACATGGACGAGCATCAGGATCAAGAACACCCGCTGGACATGATGCTGCGCAAGATCGGCTACAATCCGGCAGACATACCCGACGAGGAAAAGAGCGTGCGGCCAGTGTTTACACCGAGTGAGCTTGGCACTTTGAACCGGTTCCTTCAGACCGGCAAGCGCATCGGCCTCTATCAGCTTTCCAGCGCCAACCCGGTGCGGTGCCTTTCGCCCAATGACAGCGCGTTCATGATCCTGAAGGTCGCCGAGGCGTATCCTGACATGCACTGGCTTTGTTTACATGATGAGTTCGTGCCCGCGACGTTCAAGGACACATTGACCGCCGAGGCCGCCAAGCGAGAGTTGAAAAATGTCGAGGCGTTCACGTCGCCCAACCTGCGCGAGCTTTGGGCGCTCACTGAATACATCAGCGTGGTCATCAGCCCCGACTCGATGATGGCCCACATCGCCGGTTCCTTCGGCACGCCGTGTGTCGGACTCTGGGGGCCGATGTCGCCGCAGAGCCGGATGAAGTACTACAAGAACCATCATCCCATCTGGCACAAAGAATTCTGTCCGCACTCACCGTGTTTTGTTTACAGCAACACCTTCCCCAAGTATTGTCCTCCACGACCGGCGCAACGCAATGCCTGCGACGTTCTGGCAGGCATCAGTCCCAGCGAAGTGATTGATCTCGTCGGGAAAGTCCGGCGTTGAATTTTTGACCCCACGCCAAGTGTGAGCCTCGTACGACGCTGGACTGCTTGCGAACGTCCCGTGGGGTCATTTGATTTTAATGGTCACGCTTTACGAGAATGCCACGCAGGTCATCGTCACGGCCAAACCCCGTGAGCTTGATGCGCTGATTGAGGAACTGCGTTTCCGGCCTGACGGCTTCTTCTTTGCGCTCAGCCACCAGCGCTACAAGGTCAGCAAGGGCCGGGAGGGCTGGGACGGCTACATCTATCCGCTGGCCCGCGTCAACAACACGGCGGCCAAGGCGCTGCGCGGGCACAAGGAGTACCTCATCCGGGTGGCGGAATTTCTGGACTTCAAAGTCGACCTCTCGCACTTGCTGGAATACCCGTTTGCCGATCTGGAGATCGACGACGTGCGCCCCGACTTGATTACGGCTGCCTTCGAGTTGGATATGAGCCAGCGCCAGTGCATTCTCGACTGGCTCCGGGCAGGCATCGGCTTCAACAAGGTCACAGTGGGCGGCGGCAAGACCGCCACGTTCGCCGGGACGGCAGCGTTCATCAAGGAGCGCTACCCGGAGGCCCGCTTCCTCTACATCACACCCTCCGAGCGGCTGGTGCGGCAGGTGACCAAGGAGATGAAAAAGTTTCTGCCACACTTCAAGGTCGGCCAGTGTGGCGGCGGGTTTCATGACTTCGACGCGAAGGACATGGTGGTCTGCACTGTGGCGATGCTCAACACGCACTTCCACGCGCTGAAGACCGATGAATGGTTCGACACCTTCATGGCGATCCTCTACGACGAGGTTCATCACGCAGGCAGCAAGACCAGCAAAAAGATTTTGTCGGTCATCCCGGCGTACTTCCGGCTGGGTGCCTCCGACACGTCCAAGGAAAACGATCCGGTGCGACACAGTGACATTCGTGGCCTGTTCGGGCCGCTGCTCAACGAGGTTCACTCGGCCCCGCTCATTGAGGTCGGGCGCTTGGCCCGGCCTCACATCTACGTGGTTGACGTGCCTGCGTGGGCGGGCCGGTTCAGTCAGGTGCCCTATCGCCCGGAGCGCGGCAGCAAAGCCTTCATGCTCTTGGATGGGGAATGGGTGGCGGGCACGTACGCCGGGCCGGTCTACGAGCGTGATGCCGAGGGCAAGGTTAAGACGCGCTCCGTGAAGACAGCGGAGAAGGATGATGACGGTGACTGGATCACCGTGCAGGAACCCATCACGGTAAACGGACTGCATCGCTTGGAGATCATGGGCGAGGAACACGAGATCGAGTCGCGCTGGTGTCTGCTCGACCGCATGTACGACCGCGCCATCGTCCAGTTCAAGTCGCGCAACCAGATGATCGTGGACTGGGTGAAACACTTCCACCAGCAGGACTGGCCAACCATCGTGGTGGCCACGCGCACGACGCACGTCTACATTCTCGAAGCCCTGCTCCTTGAAGCCGTGGGCAAGCACAACGTACGCATCTTGGTGGGCGAGGATTCACCGACGGATCGGGACGCGGCGTTTGAGTGGTTCAAAACCACACCGGGGGCGGTCTTGGTGACACCGCTGGTGAAGGAAGGCGTCAGCATCAACGAGATTCGAGCGATGGTCGTGGCTGACCATGTAGCCGACTACGAAGTGGCCCGGCAGATCATCGGTCGCGCCATGCGCCCGAAGACGGGCCGCGACAATCGCGCACACGTCGTCTGGTTTTGGGACAGGCAACATGGGGTGCTGCGCCGTAGCTGCGCGAAAGTTTTTAACCAGTTGGAGCGGATCGAAGGATTTCAGTTCTACCATCCATGTGCCGGGCCGAAGACAGTCTTCGGTTCTAAGGCTACATGACAGAGTACACCCCGCACCGGTTCAATCCGCTGGTGGCTGAAGTATACAGCATCCCGGCGGCGTTGATCTTTCAGTTCGTCAGCTTTTGCTGTGACACACAAAAGGTCAAGTTCATCCCCCTCACCGTGGATACGCTTTGTAAACAGTATCCCTATCTCACCCGGATCACGGTTTGGAACGCGCTCCAAAAATTGATTCATCCCGGCAAGCGCACCCCGGCGCTGCTCGCCCGGAAGAAGATCGACAAGGTTTATCTCTACGGCCCCATCGCGCCCGACGAAAAATTTGCCCTGCACACGTTTGATGTCCGGGTCGCCTTTGAGCATGGGGTGGTGCCCGCGATCATCCTCCACAACGTCGGCCACTGGGTGAAGATGAACTGGAAGGCAAAAGCGGAGGAAGCCATGAACCGTTTGAAGCGGAGGGATTATGAGGATGACTTCGACGCCCTGCTGGCTGACGCGCTGGTCTTCACGGCCAACGCGGCTGCCCACACCAGCACCATCGAGGAATGGGTGGCGCGTCATCGTTACGTTTCCTACCGCACCGCCGTCCGTGGCTTTTCGTGTTTACAACGGGCTGGACTGCTCACTTACCGGCGCGGGCAGAAGGCAAAACCGGTCTGGGGATTGTCGTTAAAATTACGTGTTGATTATGCGGAGAAGCTGCTCAAAATAAGCGCAGTAGCAAATCTCGATGCCAAATTTGAATGCCTCGATGCCAAATCTGAATGCCTCGATGCCAAATCTGAACGGAATTTGCCAACATCCCCTGTTGGGTCAAAGAGTTACCGGGCCTATGATGAAGCTCCTATTGATGAAGCTGTTAATACCCAGCACGGCGACGGCTTCGCACTGTCGCTCGCTGGCGCTCGCTCCGTAGCGCGAAGCGCGTCGTACGTTGCGACGGCTGCGCCTTCGGAATTGAGCGAACTCAACCGGCCCACTTACAAGCGAGCACGCGCAGTCAGGAAAACCGAACCACGCCGGTACGTGCGTCAGCCACAACCCGGCACCGAGGAATACGATGTCTGGTTCGATGATCTGACTCCAGTGGAGCGCCGAAAGTATCTGGCCGGTAGTTAAGGCGTATGCTGCTTACGCCAGCCAATCACCGTGACATTGCCCGGCGTGCTCAATGGTACTTCGATTGTTACTTTGGGCCGCCCGGTGACAGCGTGGTGTTTACCGGAGATGGGATCGAAGACCTTGATGGCCTGATCTCCCGGTTGAACAACAACGCGGCGACCAACTATAATGCCAGCCAGCGCTTCCTCTGTGATGTTGGCACCCAGTACGCCGACTGGCGGCAGTTTGACATCGAAGACGTGTACGCCATCCGGGCGCAGTACCTCGCCTACTACGGGAACGTGAACCGGCCTGATGTTTATTCCACCGGGTCGAACACGGCCATCTCCGTGGAGATCGCCTACCAGCCATGAACGCGCTCTCCGAAGCACGCCGTCGCTACGGTCGGGACATTCCTGACCTGACGCCGCACACAGCGGGAGCCGACGACCCGGATGTCACACCGGAGCAAATCTCCGGCATGATCCAGAATGTTTTCCATGAAGGTCATCAGCGCCGGGAGAAGTTGGACGAACTAGCCAAGCGCAATCAGGCGATTGAGCACCTGCGCGACGGCACCTACTGGATCAAGTATTCCCACATCGGCACCTACGCGGATTTTTCCGACCGGGCCAACCACGCCTACCTGAAGGACAAGTATCCGTGGCTGCACAGCGTCAGCGAGGGTTTGGGTTTTGACGAGGACGAGGGCGAGAAAAGTCACGGTGATTTTGAGACGTTCCTTGCCTCCATCCCGCACGAGGATTGGACGGGTTTTTTGGAGGACATGGACACCCTCGAAGATTACCCGCTGCTGGATGAGGAAGGGGCCAGTGAACTGGAGATGAAGGAGGTCGACCGCTGGGTGACCGAGGACGGCGGCCCTGATCTCATCAAGGAGATGGTGAAGCTGGCGGACAACGCCTACGACGCGTACCTGCTCAACAAGGTGCCGGTGGATAAAGTGTTCGAGTGGATGCGCGAGGCCGATCACTACCCGGAGGCGCAGGGGCAGGGCGATGTCTGGATGGACATGGACAAGTTCGCCAAGGAGGAAGACACCCGCGACTGGTTCCTTGATGAGATGGAGGACGATCAAGCGGGCTGGCTGGAGCAAAAGAAGCTGGCTTTTGAAGACGGCGCAGGGAAACAGTTTGATGACCTGCTCAAGAAGCTGGCCGGTGAGGATGAGCAGGCGGCGCATGTATACAATAACATGGACGCGGAGGACGTGTGGCAGATGTTCCTCCAGACGTTCTCCGACGAGCGGCGGCAGGAGGACGACCCCTACTGGTATCTCTGGAAGCCGCAGTACGACGTGCCCGGCCTCTGGAAGCCCGGCTACGCGGCGGACAAAGGGCTGGATGACTGGAAGTCCGGCTACGCCGAGGCGCTGGACGATCTGATGGGCAAGGAGTGGTTCCGGCTCTTGGTGCGCAACTGGCATCGGCGCGGCCCGGAGGGGCACCCGGAGTTCAAGTTTGAGGCGCAGGAAGACCCGGACGATCCCGGCATCTACATGAAGTATGGCGGCGGTCTGGCTGAAGAAGTGGTTTACGAAGACGACCGGATCAGGGTGCTTTACCCGCGCAACTACGACACGTTGAATTATCATCTGCTCAATGGCGGGCAGCCACAGATTGACGAGCAGGCGTGGCGCGATCTTTTCAAGTACAACGACATCTTCATCATTCAAGGCAAGGAGCAGGACGACATGCTGGGGCACGCGGGGGTGCGTGAACTGGGTGTGGTGATCGGCGACACAGACATCGGGCTGCGCAGTTATCGGCAGCCCACCGTGGCGCAACTGCTCAATGATCCAAACTACGGGCGCAGCATCCGCCGCATGTTGCTCCGGCATTACCGGGAAACCGCCTCACGGGATGAGAAGGCGGCCACGATCCTTCTGCAACTGGGTGGGGCGCGGGAACTTCGCCGGGCTGAGCGCCACGGTCACCTGAACATCAAAAATTTTGGCGTGCCGGTGGGCCTCTTTTACATCTCGAAGCACAAGTATCGGCTGGCGGCCAAGGCGTTCAACCGGTCGATCCATACCCTCACGCCGCAGGGTGTCTGGCTGGTGTTCGATTCGGTGGAAGACCTCACGTCCTGCTTCAAGAACGAGGATGCAGCGACGACGGTCTTTGCGCACGATCACCACGACTGGTTCGACCACTACTACGAAAAGAACAATCTGCCCAAGGTCGAAGACGTGATCCCGTTCCTCGACCAAAGCGCCATCCAGCATCTTCGCGAGGTCTTGGTCAACCGGCAGGTCTGGTTCCCTGATGGCGGCCCCGACGAAAAAGGGGAATACGTGGTGCTCACGCCGAAGGTGCTGGCGGACTACGATGACGCCACGATCCTCGACTGGCTGGCCCATCCCAGCGACGAGGACGAGAATGAAGGCGTCTTTGACGACATCATCGAAGCCATCCAATACGCGGGCGTGGACATCCTGACCAGCGCGTCGCAGGACAGCGTTTACACGGGCTACGTGGAGGCGGCGGTCAATGCCATCGACGGCAAGGAGCACAAGTGGACGACGCACCCCACCAAGAAGTACAAGAGCGGTGAGGCGATGGAGGCGTTCAAGGTGTTCGTGCCGTGGAAGGCCGTCACCGATTGGGCGGAGAAGTATCAGGGCGAGCATGGTAACGCGTACGACGGCGCTTTGGAGTCGCTGGCAGTGGACGCGAACGCCGACACGGCTGATCCCAGCATCGAGCACATGGAGGCGGGCTGGCGCGATGTAAACAAAGACTGGGCCAAGGAGAACCTGCACCGCATTCACGATTTGACGCCGCCCGATCCCATTCCCGGCTCACCGGATTACCTAGACCCGGCTCAGACTGAGTTGCCGATCAAGGAGAGTGCCGAAGACCCGGATGATCCGTCGGCCATGTCGGGCCTGTTGTCAGGCATCCCGATTGAACTGGAGCAGCGGGTTAAAGCGGTGCTCGCTGACTCCGTGGCCGGGTACGGCTATCAGGTATCGGATTTGAAGTTCGAGCTTACGCCGTACGTGGGTCACTCCGAGGAAGACATCGACGCCTCTGATGGGCGGCTGTTCAACCTGCCGCCGCATCAGCAGTTGCGCATCACTTACCAGACCGACCCGGAGACGGGCTTCGACGTGCAAACGTGGGTTTTTCGCAAGGTGCGCGAGCAGGTCATCAACACGCTGCGCTGGTACGAGGTCAAGGGGGCGCACATGATAAACCCACAGGCTTTGAATTTGCCCGACAACCACGTCGTTCTTTATTTCACACTCTGGCCGGTGAAGAAGCCGGAGCCAGCGCCCGCGCCGGGTGAGGAAATTCCTTTTTGACTATGACACCGCTGCAACTAGCCAACCTGCTCTTGGAGGCTGATTACAAGTACTCCAACACGGACATCACACCGTCGCCGGAGATGTCGGACTTCGTGCTGGAGTGGAACCAACTGAACATCCCCGACGACGTGCTCCACACTGACCCGGATGGCGGCAAGGGCCGCGAGCGCGAGCCGCACGTCACCGTGAAGTACGGCCTCCTGTCCCCGGACATACCGGAGGAACTGCGCCAGATATGCAAGGAGACGCCGCCGTTTCCAGTTTTCTTGGGCACGGTGAGCTTGTTTACAACGAACCCGGAATTCGATGTGGTCAAGATTGACGTGGAGTCTCCGTGGCTGCGCAAGCTGAACCAGCAAATCTCCGACACGCTGCCGCACGAGGACACCCACCCGGAGTACAAGCCGCACCTGACGCTGGCCTATGTGGAGAAGGGTGCCTGCGATCATCTGGTGGGCGATGATCCGTTCAAGGCTGAGGGCGTCCAGCGCGAGTTCACGGCCTACGGGTTGAACTTCAGCGGGGCCGGGGATGACAACGAGCCGGGCCGCGTGAAGGAACCGATCCTGTTCAGCAAGGTCAAAAAGCCGGTGGCGGAATCCGTGGCGGGCCAGCCGCGCTACCGGCCCAGCTACACCAAGCCGGTCGTGGTGTATCAGCGCAACGAAATTGCTACGCTGGCGTCGGCGCTGGTGGAGTCATGGGCGCAGCAGCAGTTGACCACCGACCAGATGACGCGCCGCCTGCGCAGCGGGTCGTGGAGCACTGGCATGAAGTACTGGCACAACCGCCAGCAGTTTCCGCAGGCGTTCAAACGCTTCGTCGAGCAGGCCGAGCAATATATCGACAAGTTGCGCGAAATCACCTTCGCTGAAACGGTTAACGGAGTCGATCCCTTTGCCCAGTGCGCGTTCCCGGCTGACCCGGATCGGATAAGGCTGTTCTTACGCAGTAACGGACGACGGCGGCCAGAGCGCCCGATTCTGTAGTTATTGCGTGATCGGAAACCTCACAGAGCAATTCCTGTATGAGCGGCTGCCGGATGCAGTCATCAATGCGGACGAGCGCGGCTACATCGAGGCGGTGGTCAGCGGCTACCAAGATCGGCTGGAGGATGTACGATCGTACGCCAAGAAGCTGGATGAGTTTTGGGTGCCGGGGGCGCTGCCCGACAGCACGACGGCCAATGTCATCTTGGTTGATCTGGTCAACGCCAACGGCAAGAACTTCACCCGCAGTCTCGACATCCAGACCGACACGCCCACGGCGAGCAGCAATCAGTTGCCCATCTGGGTGTCGCGCCAGTTGGACATTCCCGTCGATGACCTGAGCAACGTCCGCTACGGCTACGATCCGCTCCGGGCCGTGGATGTAAACACCGTCTCATGGCTGGCGGCCACACTGGGCACGATGCTTTACCGGACGGACATGCTGGAGAGCGATGCCAGCATCAACGCCGCGCAGGTTGATCTGGTGGAAACGTGGTTTCCCCGGCTCAAGATCAAGGGCACGGCGCAGAGCTTTGAGGTTCTGGGAAAAATTCTTGGTTTTGACGATGTGCGCGTGACGCCGCTCTGGACGCGCCTGAGTCCCCGCGTGCCCAACGATGTGGGTGATCCGGCCAACGACCCGGACTTCGCAAGCTCACCAGAATACTTTCCGCAGCAGACGGTCGGGCCGTTCTACGATCCCTTTGAGTACCGCGACGGGCCGTTCTTCTCGTGGACAGGCACCGCCAGCAACGGCACCAACAACACGCAGTTTTACACCCAGTCGATCAACGACCACAATCCGTGGATCGAAGTCGTGTTGCTGGGTTCGCTGGCAGGCACAAACATTCCCGCCATTCAGTACGGCACGGTGACGCATCCGTCCACGGGGTCGTATGTCCTGACCAACGGCGACTCGTACGTCAAAGCCTATATCGACCCACCCCTCTCCAGCGTGCGCTTTCAAGCCATCGCGGAAGGGGCGGACTTCAACGGCTTGTTCGTGCAGGTCGAAACCGTCGGCACCTTGGCGGTCATCACCGTGGAAGACCGCCTGTCGGCCATCAAGTACCGCAGCAGTTTCTTTGATCTTGGGCTGACCGCCGAAGCGGACAAGATCGAGGACATCTTTGGCAGCCGGGGAGCGACCACCAACCAAGACCTCAAGGACGATCCGACGCTCACCGCTGATGGCACAGCGGTCAGTCCCTATCGCCCGTGGATTGCCGGTTCGATGGTCGTGGCGCAGACCACCACGGACTGGGTGACGGCCAGCGGCAGCGTGGTCGCCGTGGCGACGGTGCGGCATCAGGCTGATCCGGGCGCGGGCGACCGGCAGTTGAACATGGATGCGGTGGAAGTGGCCGGGATTCAGGTCACGCAAGCCTTCGAGGAAGTCCGGGCGGCGACCCGCCTGCCCCGGCGCAGCCAGTCGGGTGTGCTCATCAACGATGACCGCTGCTACGCGCCCTACACCAACGGCACCCATTTGTTTACAACAACAGGTGGCACGTATTATACCGGATCATCTTTCAGCACGCCGTTACCGGAGTACGTGGCCAACATTGAAGTCATTCTCCCGGCGTCTTTCTACGTGACGTGGTTGGGCGAGGCAGGCATCACGTATATCATCTACGCCTCCTATAACTTTGCGCCCTTCGTGTCTGTGGGCACGGTGACACCGACGATTACCGAGCCGGTCTTCTTCTATGACCCGGTGCTCTACTTTTTGGCCTTCTATCAGGTCGTGGCGAATGGTGGAGCGCCCTTCTCATTTTCCGGCGGCATTATTTCCGGCGGTGTGGTCGCGCTCAAATCGGAGGTCAATCCACTCAACCAGAACGAATACCTCTACGGGGTCACCGACCAGACCACCAGTTACGACGCCACTGGGTCGTACAATTTCAGTACCGGCAGTTACGCGTTCACCACGGCGATCTATCCGGGCGCGAGCTACAATGTGTTTTGGACGGTTACCACCACGGAGGTCATCCGGCCTGAGCCGTCGCAAAGCGTCAAAGCCAGCGGCGTCGAAGACCAAGAGTCCTCGTGGCAGTTTTCCTGCCTCTGCCGCCCGGAGGATGAACCCAACGGTCTGGTCTATGAAGTGGCCGACGATTATCCGTGGCGGCGCGAGGTCGTCATCGGCGGTGAGCTTGTCGAACTCGACATTTATCAGAGCGGCACGGAGATCGGGGTTCAGGTCGTGGAGGAAGCGACGGCCTTCAACGATCAGACGGCGGTGGACATCAACGTGTACGGCATCACCAGTCCGAACACGCCGCATCCGCGTATCGTGAGCGATCATCGGCCCTATGACGCGAGCTACAAGCCGGGCTATCTGGCGGTCGCCTACAGCGGCACACTCAAGAACCTGTCGACTTTGACGGCGGATGAGATCGAAACGATCCGCCCGCCCACGCTTGGCCCCAGCGTTGGTGATACGGAAACGGACTACGATGTCCTGTTTGAGCCGGGCTACAATCTCTACCACGTGGGTCTGGCGCAGGGTGTCCTCGTGGCCGATGAGCCGAAGTTCTTTGGGGCGCACCACAGTCAGGGGTTGGTGGGCTGGTTCGCCTTCAACGAGCATGTCGACGACGACCTCACAGTGGTCGATCACAGCTTCCGGGCGACGCCCGTGGAGCTTAGCAACGTCAGCTATACCTCGCGGCAATGGGACGCGGAGCGGGGCTGGAACCTGACGCTCGCCAACGCGCAGATGTTGGCGGACGAATATCGTGACGTGACCACGGAGATGACGCTGGGCTTCTGGATCAAACTCGACACGGCCCCGGTCGCCGAGACACGCATCGTGGATTGCTCGCCGCTTTACTTCACGCTCAAGCCCGGCGGCGTGGTCACCGGCTACGCCAAGGACGCAGATGGCTCCGTGACCAGCGTGGGCGTCGGCTTTGTCGGCGGCGGCACATGGCACTTTGTTTACATTCGACGCAATGCGACCAACGCGGTGTTTGGCATCGGTGATCTGGCCAGCGCGGCAGCCGAGAACAACACGGCAGGAGCTTACGCGGAGGCTGACCCGGACGCGGACACCTTCCTCTACGTCCAAGCCTACGAGAGCACGGTCTACGCGATCCACGACCTGCGCATCTGGAATGTTTACAAGACGCAGGCGGAAATGGATTTGGTGCGCTACCACGATCCGACGCCGACCCTCTGCACTTACCGGCTGGGTTTCGTCTTCACCTTGGATCGGCAGGACAAGTACGGCGTCAAGGTGCTGCCCTCCGGCTGGGCCGCGCTCGACGTGCTTCCGGCGTGGTACCGGCGCACGCGTCAGGGCTTGGTGACGCGCTACGACAGCATGGGTTCGTATCGCCGATGCCGACTTCCTTGAAGCGCGTCTCGCCGCGATACGCACCCATGCTGGCAACTACGATGTGCTCCCCAACAGCGGCAGCACGGCGACCGGCATCGTGCCGGTGTCCACGTCCAGCGGCACGACCAGTCCGTGGCCCAATCACATGGCCCAGACCAATCCGTTCCGGCAGTATGTTTATGTCAGCACGATTGGGGGCGACTCAGTGTATCAGGTATCGCTCGACGGTTCCCAGTCCTCGACGTGGCTGGCGGCAGTCCCGGTGGCGCACGGGCGCACCGTGGCGGAGATCACGGCTGACCCTTACCTTGCGGAACTCTACACGCACGGCACGGTCTACGAGGCGTTCGGCACCGGGTTCATTCAGGGCACGCTGTTCAATCCTCAAACCGGGAGCTACTACGGCACACTGCAAGACACGACCGGCACCTACGGCTTCTACGACCCAGTGTCCACGGCGTATTACGCCAAAGTGTTTTACGGCACCAATCTTTCGACGAGCGACATCCCGACGGGAGCTTATGTCCTGCTGAGCGGCAGCGGCAGCGGCGTGCTCTCTGCCAGCCACGATCTCCGCTTCGCGCTGGCGGGCAGTTACAGCGGCTCGAACACGACGCCGCCGCTCTACATGTACACCAACAGTCGCATCATGACGCAGGTGGACAGCGCGGGCACGGCGTGGACGGATCGGACGCCGACCAACCAGCCGCCGGTTCGGACGCCGGATGACAACGACGTTGATCCCACCGCGATGCCGAGCGTAGTCGGGGTCAACGCTTACGGCACCTATCTGGCGGAGCCGGTGCTGGGCAAAGCGGGCGTCATGGAGTTCAGCAGCAACGCCATCCTGTTGCCGGGGCCACACCAGCTTACTGTGGTCAGCGGTCAGGTGGGTCAGGTGGACGCGGACTTCGACGGTTTCATCGTTAACATCAACGTCAACGACACGATCATCAACCGCCGCCTGCTGCGCGGCTACCGGGGATACAACTTCAAAGGCACGGACACGTTTGATTTCGACCTTGAGAGCGGTGTCGCTGGCAACTATCTTGTCTCGTTCGACTGGACAAATCCCGCTGAGGACACGAGCCGGGGCACCAAGCGGCAGCTTATCATTTACGCTTACAGTCTGCGGTACATCCACACTGAACTGTTCAAGGTGGAAGTGAAGGCCGCCCCGTCAACGTCGTTGCAGATCACGCCGCTTTACACTGATGACTACAACACGGGCACCACGCCCGGCGGCTGGTTCGCGACCATTAACAGCTACGGAACTTCCGTTGGCTGGGAGCACGAGGCGGACATTTACACGTCCAATGACACCGTGACGGCGATTTATCCGGTCGGCGACACCCTCAGCCCGCTGACCAACGAGCGTCGCAATGACGTGATCTACACGGGCACGGATGTCGTCATCAGTGACGAGGGCAGCTTCACCTTCCCGACTTTCGGCAGTGTTTCTGTGGTGCCGGTTTACAACCCGCCCGTCTGGTTCTGGTCGGGTGGCATGACGGCCAATCCGTCGGCGACCATCACCGCGAAGATGACCTACGAGACGGCGGCGGTGCGGGTGGCCCTCAGTGAGTCGATTGATTTTGGCACGCGCAGCTACAGTGATTACGTGGAAGCGAGCACAGCCAACGCGCAGCGGGCCAAGATGACAGTGGAGGGGTTGAACCCGTGGACGACGTACTATTACGCAGTCGAGAATGCGGGCAGCCTTTACACCGACTACATCGGCACGCTGGCCACGTTTGGCTCCGGGTCGCACAGTTTCAGCTTCGGGCTGGGTGCGTGCGAGAACAACGCGCCGGGAGTGCCGTTCGCGTCTAAC
>Ga0137342_1000012_pt1 | contig 16708 bp, 16 predicted proteins | sample EasRivERMLT466_2_FD_104769 | JGI IMG/M metagenome (GOLD analysis project Ga0137342, IMG submission 104769) | Soil microbial communities from meander-bound floodplain in the East River, Colorado, USA - East River MetaG ERMLT466_2 | ecosystem: Environmental > Terrestrial > Soil > Floodplain ... | reverse complement strand
TGCCCCAGCTCGCGCAGGAAGCCCGCCCAGCGCGCGGCGGTGTGCCAGTTGCCGCTGCGTGGCACGGCTGAGGGCGGAACGGCAATGGCGATCTTCATGCGATTGCGAGCGGCTAGAGCAGGCCGGAGATCAATCCCAATGCAACGGCAAACAGCATCACGGCGACGACCCCCTGGACCCCGCGCATTGTAGCCTTGGGCAGGTAGTGATTGCCAAGGATCGAGCCCAGCAAGGCCGCGACGATCGCGGCCGACAGCAGCCCGTAATCCAGGCCCGCCCGATGCCCCATGATCGACCCGGCATAGACCGACAAGCGGGCGACGTCGATCAGGAACGCGATGGCCGCGCCCGTCGCCACGAAAGCCTCCTTATCGAGTCCCGCCCTTATCAGGAATGCCGAGCGCAGCGCGCCCTGCATACCGGCAAGTCCGCCGAAAAATCCGCTCAGCACGCCACCCAACAGGTGGTAGCGGGACGGAAAGGAAATCGCGCGAATCGAGGGCAGAAGCTCGGCGCAGGCGAAGAACAGCAGGAGCAACCCCACGACGAGCTTCACCGGGGCGAGCTCCACGGTGCGGCCAAACAACGAGTAAGCGACGAGTGAACCGCTGCCGGCAAGCCCGGCCAGCAGCCACGCGCCGAGAACAGCGCCGGCGATGGCCGGCACGCCGAAGCGAAGCACCACGCCGCGGTCGACATGCCGCCAGACGAGCACCAGCTTGAACACGCCATTGAGGAAATGGACCACCGCGGTCAGCGCAACGGCCTTTTCTATGGCGAAGAAAAGGGCGAACGCGGGAAGCAGCAGCGTGCCGAGTCCGAAGCCGGAGAAGAACGTCAGCCCGGAGGCGAGCAAGGCGACTGCGCAAACGACCAAGTAGCTCATGCTTCCGGGGACTTCCGGCTGTTATCATCCGACACGCCAGGGCGGATTCTAACCCACGAACAGCAGCAGCCACGCCGACGAGTGCATACGCAAGCGGCCACCGCGATGAACCCCGATACCCTCTCCAGCGAGCTGCGTGCGAGCCGCCGGCATCTTGCGCGCATCACCGACGATCTCGACGGCGAGCGGCTGCTCGGGCCCAAGCTTGCAATCGTCAACCCGCCGTTGTGGGAGCTGGGACACGTCGCCTGGTTCCAGGAGTACTGGTGCCTGCGGCGCAGCGCGCCGGGCGGGATGCTGGATTCGATCGTGCCGGGCGCCGATGCCCTGTACGACTCGGCCAAAGTGGCGCACGACACGCGCTGGAACCTGCCGCTGCCGGACTTGAAGGCAACGCGTTCGTACCAGTCCGAAGTCCTGCAGCGCGTGCTGCGGCGCCTGGAGCGCGAGCCGGAAAACCGCGAACTGCACTATTTCGCCCAGCTCGCGATTTTTCACGAAGACATGCACGCCGAGGCGTTTCATTACACTCGGCAAACACTTGGTTACAGCAATCCTCTACAGGATAACGAAATCGCCGCCGTTCCCGGTACACGGATTGCCGGAGATGTGGAGCTTATCGGCGGCACATTTGCACTAGGGGCGCCCCCCGGCGGCGATTTCGTTTTCGACAACGAGAAATGGGCGCACGACGTCCAGCTCCGTCCGTTCCGCATCTCGCGCACGCCGGTCACCAACGTGGAATACGCCGTTTTCGTGGATGCCGGAGGTTACTCGCGCCGGGAATGGTGGAGCGAGGAAGGCTGGGCATGGCGGTCCCGCGAGATCCTGCAAGCACCGAAATACTGGACGAAGCAGGACGGCACGTGGACACAACGACGGTTTGACCGGGTCGTCGGGCTGCACCCGGACGAGCCGATCATCCACGTCAGTTGGCACGAGGCTGAAGCCTACTGCCGCTACGCGAACCGGAGACTGCCGACGGAAGCCGAATGGGAGTACGCCGCCTCGTGGGATCCCCGCGCCGACGAAAAAAAACACTATCCCTGGGGTAACCGTTTTCCCGATGCAGCCCACGCCAATCTGGAGAACGCAGGCGTTGCCGTCACCGCGGCTCATCCAGAGGGCGACGCTGCATCGGGTTGCCGGCAATTGATCGGCAACGTCTGGGAATGGACGGAGAGCGCGTTCGTCCCCTACCCCGGATTCGTCGTCGATCCCTACAAGGAGTACTCGGAGCCCTGGTTCGGGACTCACAAGGTACTCCGCGGCGGCAGTTTCGCGACGACGCGTCGCCTGATCCGCAATACCTGGCGAAACTTCTATACGCCAGAGCGTTATGACGTGTTCGCGGGCTTTCGCACCTGCGCGCCGGGCACGTGACCGCGGGCTCGTTCTGCCGCGGTCAGAACACGATCACTTTGTCGGCCCAGAGGATCCAGTCCGCCATCTCCTCGAGCGTACCGCGATGGCTGCCGGGGACGAGATCGGCATCGCGGATGCCGCGCGCATCCATGCACGTCCCGCAGACTCCGACGGCGGCGCCATGCCGCAGCGGGCTCGCGAGCATGATCTCCGTGTTGTAGTAGCCCGCCGGAACTTTCTGGCCCGATTTCGCGGCGGCCGCCGCGTCGCCCAGGAGGAAGAGCTTCAGTTCCACGTCCTCGCGCTTGGCAAGGGCCCCCGCTGTCCGCAAGGCATTGTATGTGCGCTCTACGCCGTACGGCGCGTCGTTCAGCACTAGAATGATCTTCATCGTATTGGCCCCGCGCCATGGTCGAGACGGTCGCCCGCGCCACCCACATTGCCGCGCAACTTGATGAAGGGCAGCGCGAGAATCCCGGAAAACGTCGCGCAGTTGGCCGCGTCGCGAAACTCCGGTATTCCGATGGTCATTCGCTCGTGCCCGTCGCGCGGTTGCCGCTGATAGGTACCGAACAGGTGGTCCCACCAGGGAAAGTTGAAGCCGAAATTCCGGTTGGTCTCTTCCCGCCGGATCGAGTGGTGGACCCGGTGCATGTCGGGCGTAACCACGATCCATCGCAATACGGCGTCGAGCCGGCGCGGAAGGCGGACGTTCGAGTGATTGAACATCGAGGTTGCGTTGAGGACGATCTCGAACAGGAAGACGGCGAGCGCCGGGGCCCCGATCACGAGAATCGCTGCCGCCTTGATCCCCATCGACAGCAGCATCTCGATCGGATGGAAGCGCGTGCCCGTCGTGACGTCGATCTCGAGGTCCGCGTGGTGCGCACGGTGCAATCGCCACAGCAGCGGCACCGCGTGGAACATGACGTGCTGGAGATAGATCGCAAGATCGAGCGCAATCAGGGCCAGCAGAACCTTCAGCCCCAGGCCAAGGTCGAACGCATGCAGCAGCCCCACGCCGCGCGCTTCCGCGAAAAGCGCGATTCCCACCGCAGCGGCGGGAAACACCGCCCGGACCAGCACTGTGTTAACGATTAGAATGCCGAGATTCGCTGCCCAGCGGCGGCCCCGAGGCATCGCGAGCCGACGGCGCGGCGCGATGACTTCCCACCCAGCCATGAACAGGAACACGACCAGGAAGATGGCTATCCTCAACGTGGCTTCGTGCTCCGTCGTGAGGTCTGCGATATTCATGAGAACCGTGGAAACGGGAGTCGTATCGTTTGAGGTAATGCGGGTAGTATACTATTCAATTGATTAGTTGAATATAGACCGAGATCAAGGAATTCCCGTGCCGGAAAAGGCCGTCAAGTCGCTCCTGTTTGCCCAGTTCGCGCGTGTCAGCCAAGCGCTGGCAAGTGGTAATCGCCTTGAATTATTGGAGTTTTTGGCCCAGGGGGAACGCAGCGTGGACACTCTGGCCAAGCTCTCCGGGCTGTCGGTGGCGAATACCTCGCGGCACCTGCAGGTGCTGCGCCAGGCGGGGTTGGTGCAGTCCAGGAAGGAAGGTCTTTTCGTCCATTACAGCGTCTCGGGCGGCGGCGTCATCAAGCTGCTCGCGGCGCTGCAGGAAGTGGCGCAGCACAATATCGCCGAAGTGACGCGGCTGGTGCACGAGTACCTGGACGCGAAGGACAGCTTCGAGCCGGTATCCGTCGCCGAGCTCACCGATCGCATGCGCGACGGACTGGTAACCGTGGTCGATGTGCGCCCGCCCGAGGAGTACGCGGCCGGCCACCTCCCCGGCGCGATCAATGTGCCGCTCTCGCAGATGGAGGAGCACGTCGCCCGATTGCCGCGCGACCGGGAAGTGGTGGCGTACTGTCGAGGCCCGTTCTGCGTCCTGTCATTCGAAGCGGTTGCGACACTGCGCAAGCGCGGGCTCAAGGCGCGCCGCCTGGAAACCGGGTTTCCGGAATGGAAAGTGGCCGGCCTGCCGGTCGAGTGATTCGGATCACCGGTGGGAAGTCTTAACCGTAGAACTTTCGTCCTTGCCGCGGTTGGACTGGCGGGCGCGGCGGGCCTTGCCGCGGGGTTCCTGCGGTCGCATAAGCCGCGCCCTCGCGACCCGGGCGCGGGCATCGAGCCGCCGCTGCCGCCGGATCCCGCTTTTCCCAATCCGTTGAGGATGCCTGGTGCCGAGGAGCTGTTCGGCATGGCGGACGCGGCGGGCGCGCCGACCATCGTCGCCAAGGGGATCGAGCATCCCCTGCTTCCCGGCAAGCCAGCACGCCTGCTTGCCTACGAGATGGAATTCCAGGGCCGGTCACTGCTCAACCCGCTGCTGCGGGTGCGCAGCGGGGCGTCGCTCCGCATCAAGTTCTGGAACGGGCTCAACGAGACCAGCATCATCCACTGGCACGGGCTCAAGGTGGACAGCAACAACGACGGCCACCCGCACTACGCGGTGCCCGGCGGCGCGACCTACGACTACCGGTTCACAGTCGCCAACCGTGCCGGTACTTATTGGTACCACCCGCATCCCCATCGCCTGACCGGCAAGCAGGTGTATCACGGCCTGGCGGGATTCTTCATCGTCGAGGATGACGAGGAGCTTGCCCTGCAACAGGTGCTCGACCTTCGGCTCGGCGAAACCGACATCCCGCTCGTGCTCCAGGACCGCCGGTTCGACGAAGCGGGCGGGCTCGTCTACGCACCCACCGCGGACGAGCGCTTTCACGGTCACTACGGCAGCGAGGTACTGGTCAACTGGACGCCGCGCCCCTATTTCGATGCCACGGCGCGGATTTACCGCTTCCGCGTCCTGAACGGCTCGAACGCGCGCATCTACCGGCTCGCGTTCCGGCATGAAGAGCGTCTCGTCGACTACCACGTCATCGGCACCGACGGCGGACTGCTCGACCGGCCACATGCGGTCACGGAAGCGTTTCTCGCGCCCGGCGAGAGAATGGACGTGCTGCTGGACCTGAGCGGCGGCGCCCGCGGCGATGCGATAACGCTGGTGAGCCTGCCCTTCGACGCGATGCACATGGAGATGGCAGGAAGCCATGCCGCGCATGGCCAACACGGCGCGCATGGCCACCACGACGACAGAAGCGATGGCCTCGAGATCGAGCTGTTGAGGATCCGCGTGCAGCAAAAAACCCCCTACGACCGGACCATACCCGAGACCCTGTCGCGTATCGAACCGGCGCCGGAAAGCCCGTTCAGCCCGCGCCTCATCCTGCTCGACCAGTCGAGAATGGCGTGGCGCATCAACCGGGCGTCGTACGACATGACCGCGACGCCGATCGTCGTGCGGCGCGACACCGTGGAAGCATGGGACATCCGCAATTTTCAGCCGAGCATGCCGCATCCCATACACATCCACGGCTTCCAGTTCCGCGTGCTGTCGCGCGCAGGCAGCCCGGAACAGCAACGACTCCTGGCGGTCACAGATACCGGCCTCGCGGCCACCGATCTCGGCTGGAAAGACACGGTGCTGACATGGCCGGGAGAAACCGTGCGCATCGTCACCGATTTTTCCCACCCGTTCCTCGGCGACCAGGTGTACATGGTCCACTGCCACAACCTCGAGCACGAGGACGGCGGGATGATGCTCAACCTCAAGGTTGCGGCATAGGTTGGATTACTACCGAGTCCTCCGCGATTTCCGGCTGACGACAGCATCGCCGACGTCCGCGCGTCCGCTGCGCAGGCCGTTGTGCCCGCCATAGGCGCCTGAACCTTGCGCTGGATCAAGTCCGCCGGTAGCCTCCCCTACTATGCTTTGGCGCTACCGCCGTGCCGGATGCCGCCGGCAGGCCATTGAGGGCGCATGAGCCGGGTTCATCTCTACATACTGTCGGGTTTGCTCGCAGCCGCCGGCTGCGGGTTTTTCCTCTACAAGCTGCTCGTGCTCGGCTTTCCGCTGAAGCCGGAGGAACGAACCGACGTCTGGCGCATCGAGGTCCAGCTCCAGTTCGAGGCCACGGGAGGGCCGGCCAAGGCGAGCCTGTATGTGCCCGGCCGAACGGGCGACCTGGTCATCGTGGACCAGAGTTTCGTATCGCCCGGTTACGGCATCGGCACCGAACGGCAACTGGGCCACGGGATGCGCGCCGACTATTCGATACGCGACGCCCAGGGGACGCAGGTGCTCTATTACCGCGCGGTCGTGCAGCCGGTACGCGTGCGGGACGAGATGAGCCGCGACCCGGTACCGGCGCTGCCACCCCCGCAGTTCGAGGGAGCGCAGCGTGTCGCGGCGGAAACCGTGATCGGTGCCGCCCGGCAACGCTCCTCCGATGCCGCGACGCTCGCAGCTCTCGTGGTCAAGTCGCTCAGGGAGGCGCCACGCGGCGGGGAAGCGGCGTTCCTGCTCGGGCCGCAGCCGACGACGCGCCGAATCGCCACCGTCGCCGCGCAGCTCATCCACTACGCCGGGGTGCCGGCCCTCGTGGTGAACGGCCTCGCGCTCGCTCCCGAGCGGCGCAACGCGCAGTTCACGCACTGGGTCGAATTTCACGCGGACGGGCGCTGGAGACCGCTCTACCTCAACGATGCTGACGGCGCGGCGGCGCATCAGCTACTCGCGTGGTGGCGAGGTACGGTGCCCGTTGCCGAGGTCAGCGGCGGGAAGGATCTGCAGCACACCCTCTCGACCAGCCGGTCGTACGAGCTCGCGACCCGGACCGCCCTCAATCAGCAGCGCGCGCTCGAACAAAAGCTCATCGAATTCTCGCTGTTCGGGCTGCCCCAGCAATCGCAGTCCCTGTTCCGCACGCTGCTCGTCATCCCGGTGGGAATCCTGCTGCTGGTGGTGCTGCGCAATATCGTCGGCGTCAAGACCTTCGGCACGTTTATGCCCGTGCTGATCGCGCTCGCCTTCCGGCAGACCGGCCTGGCATGGGGCCTGCTGTTCTTTTGCACGGTGGTCGCGCTGGGCCTGGCGGCGCGCTTCTATCTCGAGCGGCTGAAGCTGCTGCTGGTACCGCGGCTGGCCGCGGTGGTAATCGTGGTGATCCTCATCATCGCGATGCTCACCGTGCTTTCGTTCAAGCTCGGTCTGGAACGCGGGCTGTCGATCGGCCTGTTCCCGATCGTGATCATGACGATGACGATCGAGCGCATGACGCTGGTCTGGGAAGAGCGAGGCGCCCGCGAGGCGCTCGAGCAGGGCCTGGGCTCGCTCGGCGTGGGGACCCTGTGCTATCTCGTGATGAACCTGCGCATCGTGGAGCACCTGCTCTTCGTGTTCCCGGAGCTGCTGCTGGCGGTGCTTGCCGTGACGCTGCTGCTCGGGCGCTACAGCGGCTACCGGCTCACCGAGCTTTACCGCTTCCGGGTGCTGGCGCGATGACGAACTGGCTACGCAATGGCGCACTGCTCGAGAGGAACGGCGTGCTGGGCCTCAACCGGCGCAACGCCGAGTACACGCTGCCCCTCAACCCACGCGACCGCTATCCGCTCGTGGACGACAAGGCGCTCACCAAGCAGCTCGCGGCCAGGGCGGGCGTGGCAGTGCCCGAGCTCTACGGCATGATCGAGATCCAGCAGCAGGTTCGCACTTTGCCGCGATTGCTCGCGAAGTACCGCGACTTCGTGGTGAAGCCCGCGCGCGGCAGCCAGGGCGATGGCATCCTCGTCGTGACCGGGCGCACGCGGGAACTGTACCGCGTGGCCGACGGCAGCCTGTACGACGAGCACGAGATGAGCTTTCACGTCTCCAACATCCTGTCCGGCGTCTACAGCCTGGGCGGGCAGACCGACAAGGCGCTTATCGAGTACCGCGTCAACTTCGACCCGGTGTTCGAGGCCATTACGTATCGCGGCGTGCCCGACATCAGGATCATCGTCTACCGCGGCGTGCCGGTGATGGCCATGGTGCGGTTGCCGACGCGCCTTTCGGGCGGGAAGGCGAACCTCCACCAGGGCGCCATCGGCACCGGTGTCGATATGGCCACCGGCAGGACGCTGACGGCGGTCTGGCGCACCGACATAGTCTCGGAGCACCCCGATACCGGGAATCCGGTGTCCGGCGTGCAGATTCCCCACTGGGATCTCCTGCTCGACCTTGCGGCGCGCAGCTACGAGATGACTGGCCTCGGCTACCAGGGCATCGACATCGTGCTCGATCGTGACAAGGGCCCGCTCATCCTCGAGTTGAACGCGCGGCCGGGTCTGGCGATACAGTTGGCAAACCAGGCCGGCCTCCGGGTGCGTCTCGAACTCGCGGAGCGCGAGCTGCCCAGGCTGCGCACCTTTGCCGAGCGCATTGCCTTCGCGCGCGAGCGCTTCGCGCACGCCGGACCGGCCCCTGGCGCGGCACCCGCCGGAAAATTGTCCCTTCCATGACCCGCGCGCTCATCCTGCTGCTCTTGACGGCCCCAGCCGCTTACGGGGCACAGCCAGGCTCTCTGCCCGTTGCAGGATGGCTCGAACGAGCGCGCCTGTCGCCCGGCGAAATCCTGCTGGAGGCCAAGCTCGACTCGGGGGCGCTCACCTCTTCACTTCATGCCGCGAACCTGAAGCAGTTCAAGCGCGACGGAAAGGATTGGGTGGCTTTCGACGTGGCAGGCAATGACGGGCGCACTGCGCACTTCGAGCGGCCTATAGTACGGATCGCGAAGATCAGGAGCGCGCTCGGCACCGACGAAGGGCGCCCCACGGTCACACTCGGAATCTGCGTCGGCAACGTGTATCGAGTCACGGAAGTCAACCTGGTCGACCGCGGCGGCCTCACCAATCCGCTGCTGATCGGCCGCCGCTTTCTCAGGGACCAACTGCTCGTCGACGCGGGCCGCCAATACCTGATGGAACCCACCTGTACGCAGAAAATGGCGCCGTAGCGCAGCGCCAGCACATTGGCTCTTTTCGAGCACGAGGACGGCGGCATGATGCTCAACCTCGAGGTCGCCGGTTGAGCGGATTCAACGGCCGCACTACCGGGTCTGGCGTTTCGGGCTGCAGCGTCACATGCTCGATCCCGAAGCGCGACCGCAGCAGTGCGCGCAGGTCCGTCAGCACGGCGCCCCATCCGTCGATGCGCGCCAGCACCACGTGCGCCGACAACGCGACGCGCTTGCCGGAGATCGACCACACGTGCAGGTCGTGCACCGACACCACACCGGGGACCGTGGCCATCGCCTTCCCGATTTCGGGCAACGAAAGATGGAACGGAACGCCCTCCATCAACCCGTGCAGCGCCTCCCGCGCGAGACGAAGGCTCGAAAACCCGATCAAAGCCGCAATTACGAACGTCAGTGCCGGATCGACGCGTGTCCAGCCGGTCAGCATCACGACGACGCCGGACACGAGCGCCGCAATGGATCCCAGCACGTCGCCTGCCACGTGGAGCATCGCGCCTCGAACATTGAGGTTCCGCTCCCCGCGAGAAAGCACCCAGGCGACGCCGAGGTTGAGCACAAGTCCCACTGCGGCGACCAGCGCCACGGCACCGCCCTTCACCTCGACCGGTTCCAGGAGGCGGCTCACGCCCTCCGCGATGAGCATGCCAACCACCACCAGCATGAAAGCAGCATTCACGAGGGCGGCCACCAGTTCGGCGCGCGCCATGCCGAACGAATGCCGTGGAGACGGCGGAACCAGCGAGATCCGCGCGGCGGCGGCGGCGATCAGAAGCGCAACCGAGTCCGTGACCATGTGCCCGGCATCGCCCAGCAGGGCAAGCGAACCGGACCACCAGCCGGCCAGCGCCTCGACCACGGCAAAGGCGAGCGTCAGGATCACGGCAATGGCCAAAGTCCTCGAGGAACCGGCTGCCGGATGCGAGTGATCGTCGTGCGCGGGCGCCAAAGGCGTAGTCATCTGGTCACGATCTAGAGAACGGCAGCCTTGTTCATGCCGAACTGTGGCAGATTGGGGTTGCGATGCGCCAGCGCCGCCTCAAGCAGCCAACCACTGCCGGATCTCGGCCTGGGTCGGTATGCGGCCGCTACTGACCAGCTTCTCATTGATGACCAGACCAGGTGTGGCAAGCAGGTCGAAAGCCATGATGGCCTTCATGTCGGTGACCTTGACGAACTCGGCCTGCAAACCGGCGCCGGCGGCTGCTTCCCGCGCCACGGCTTCGAGCTTCTTGCAGTTGGCGCAGCCGGACCCCAGAATCTTGACAGTTAACATGGTCGACTTCTCCTTTGCGTGATCACGAGGGTTGAATCGAATTGTGCTGGTGCCGATGGAGCCAGGCCAGGGCGACTGCGAGCGCGGCAATAAAAGTGGCCATGCCCAATGCCAACCAACCAAGGCCCACGCCATCCACCCAGGCGCCAAATAGCAAGCCCGCGATGATGCTGAAGACCGCAACCCAGCCCACGTATGCAAAGGTCTTGGGCCGGCCGATGACCGCCGCAATCATAAGAATACTCTGCAAGCTCAGTTCCGGGTCGGCCATCAGGTAAGCCAGCAGCGGGCCGGGGTGCATGCCTAGATCCAGGAACATCCGAGCCACCGGCACTTCCACCAGGGTCGGGAAATACATGAAGACGCCAAAGGCCACACCGACGGTGTTGGCCAGCAGGCTGTTGCGGCCAGCCAAGGCCTGAATCCACTCGGGCTGGATCAACTGGCGAACAATGCCGACGACAAATACGCCCACGACCAGCAACAAGAATATCTGTTTCACAAACCGCCAGGACTCCCACAGCCAGCCCTGCCAGTTCTCAGGATTCAGGCGCCGCGCATAGTGACTCACTGCCCACAGCGCCAGACCGACCGCGAACACGCGGCCTGTGAAGGTGATCTCCAGACCTCCAGCGTGCGGGGTGAATCGAAGTGCGGCCACCAGCAACGTGGCAGCTGCCAAGCCCAAGGCAATCCAGGTCCAGCGGTTGGCGCCTTCGATAATGTTCTCCATGCCCTTGTATGCGGTCAAGCCGATCAGCACCAGCAAGGCGATCAGCAGCGAACCCTGCACACTCACGCCTTCCTCGCCTTTGGCCGCATCGAAGGGCACCCATTGGAATAGGGTCGCCTGCCATGCCTCGGCCCATGGCAGCGGAACATTAACGACGGTCGCAGTGGCGGTCAGCGGCCAAAGCTTCAGGGTGCCAGCGATCAGCAGAGCAACCAGCGACAGCAGTACACCGATGGCGGGGGCGCCGATGCTTGCCCTGTCGGCAAACAGCGCATCGGTCTGCGCATCGTGGCTGGCATCGTCGCGCCAGAACAGCAGGGCCATCAGCAGGCCGATGCCGATGCCGAACAGAAGGCACAGCAGAAATCGCGCGATGGCGAATTCCGCTCCCAGGATGCTGCCGGTGTAGGCCAGCGCCATGATGTTGCCCGCTGGCGCGAAGAACAGAAAAGTCATGGCGGGTCCGATGCCCGCGCCCTTGCGATAGATGCCTGCGAACAGCGGCACGATCGTGCAGGAGCATACCGCCAGCAGCGAGCCTGCAGCGGCAGCAGCCGGATAAGACACATGACGTGGTGTGGTGCGCCCGAGCCAGCGAGTTATGCTGGCCTTCGGAATGAGTGCCGCCATGGCGCCTGCGATAAAAAACGCCGGCAGCAGGCAAAGAAGCACATGGGCACCCAAGTAGGCGGCAAGGTTGCCGGCGCCACCATTCAACAATTGCAGGACAAAGCTCATGGACAGCTGGATTGCAGGGCCTGTACTAGGCTGATCTGCTCTTCGCTTCAAATTGGTCGAGCGCTTCCAGTGCGCAAGTTTGGGCGTCGGCGGCAAGCCGTCGCCCGGCGATCTCGCCTTCGCGAATCGCGATGACCTCGCCCTCGGACAACGAATTCCAGGGTTCATCGGTTAACGGAACGCTCGCCAGAAGAACGACGGACTGATGCGCGCCCTCGATGGACAGACCGCTCGCCGCGAACCCGGCTTCGCCAGGATGGCAGCGTCGCTGGAGCCAGACCAGGCCCGGCGGCTCGACCCGCGATGTCGCGGCCTGTATCCGGCGGTGGCCGTGCGCAAACAGGGCGTCGCCGTCCGAGTACAGGAAGTTCGCCGGCCCGAGCCCGCGCAGTTCCCGTGCGAATGCGCTGACGACATTAAGCCGCGCGTCGAGTGATGGAAACTCTCCGGGGCGCGTCCATAACTCCGACAACCGGTCGAGCAACACGCAGAACGCCCGCTCCGAATCCGTCTCCCCGACCGCCGAAAAGCGCCTCGGTTGGAATGCCGGCGCATTGAAAATATCCGCGAGCCAGCCATTGTGCGCAAAAAGGTGCATGCGCCCGGCAAGCTCGCGCGCGAAAGGCTGCGTGTTGCGATAAGACCGTTCGCCCATGGTCGCCTTGCGCACGTGTGCCACGACGATGGGACTGCGAAGGTCATGATCCCGAACAAACCGGACCCAGTCGCTGTCCGCGGCCGCCGCGGCCTCCTTGATGAGGCGAAGGTCCGAGCCTTCGTAGTAGGCGACGCCCCACCCGTCCCGGTGCGGCCCCGTATGCCCGCCGTGCTCGGCCAGTTTCATCAGAGAAATGTTTACCGTGGCCGCCACGTCGCTCGATAATCCAAGTAATTCGCACATGGCAAGCTACGCCTTGCCTTTAATTGAATTCGTGTCGCGTGCCGCGGCGTCGCGCCACGGCGGAACCCCGCGGTGGATCGTCCCTTCCAGGGGACAAGCCGCGAGGACGGTATTGAAGATGGTGCCGAACTTGCGCACGTTCTGGTGCAAAAGCTTGAGCCGCCGGTCCGTTTCGTCGGTCTCGACCCACAGCTCGTAATCGACGCCAATCATCTTGGGTGGTGCATCCTGGCGCCGATCCACTAGGCGTACCGCGACGCCTTGCAGACGGAACTTGAGCATCGGCGTGACGCGCTCGATGCCCTTGATCATGCACGCAGAGATCGCAGCGAGAAAGAGATCCGCCGGATTGAACGCATCGGCGCGCCCGGCCAGCGCCGTGTCGAGCACGATCTGCCCGTCCTTGCAGCGCGCGACGCTCCCGCCCGCGTCCACGCGCCACGCAGTCACTGAGTATTCATTCGCTGGCATGCTGTTGATCGGCTCATGTTGAGCAACCTCATCATCTCCGGCTTTCGACCTGCGGCTCTTGATCCAGATCAACCGCCTACTCCCGGAAGCAGCCGAGCCGGATCGCGACGTCCGTTGAGGACAGACGGACGCACCTGGTGTGCTGCGGGTGTTCCGAGAGCAAGGCGGCGCGACGATATACAACGGGAAGATTGCGCAACGCCCCGCTTCTTAAGACTATCCTGCCGATGCGCTCAAAGCAGCTCTTCCGGCGCCAGCGCGCCGAGCACGCTCGAGATAAAACGGCGCCACCAACTCGCCAGCGGTTCGTTGCTGTAGCGAACCAGCTTGCCGTCCTCCCGGCCGGTCCAGGCGAGCGGCGCGCTATCGTTGCCGCGCTCGGTCAACTCGACGCGAAACGCTTCATCGGGCGACGCGGCTTCGTCGAATAACGCGCCGAGCTGCCCTCCCAGCACCGCGCTCTCGATGAGCACGGCGACCTCGGTATTCGCCAGCCGTGAACGTGGATCGAGATTCATTGAGCCGACGAGCACGACCTTACGGTCCACCACGACCGCCTTCGCGTGCAGGCTCGCTCCCGACGACAGCCCGGGGCGGGCGCTGCCGGACCGGGTCGCGCCGGGACGGAGTTCGTGCAATTCCACGCCGCGCGCGAGGAGCGCGCCCCGGTACCGCGCGTAGCCCGCGTGCACGATGGGAACGTCCGTGGACGCGAGCGAATTGGTGAGCACCCTCACGCGCACGCCACGTTTCACAAGCGTGCCGAGCACGCCGAGGCCGCGCTCGCTCGGAATGAAATAGGGCGAGATCAGAATCACCTCCCGCTGCGCCGCCTCGACGGCTTCGCGCAGGACCGACATGATCTGCGCCGGCGCTTCCGGCGACGCCGCTCCCGTCCTGGCCGGCGGCTCGTAGACGGCCCTCGCGTGCGCCGCAACGAGGGGGAACCGGCCATCGCGAACCAGGCGCCCGAGCTCCGTCGCGCGCAGCGTCCGGGCATATTCCGATTCACGGAATCGCTCGGCCCCCGCCGCCAGCCGCGACAGGACAAGGTCCATTTGCGCGCTTCCCGGTGGATCGCCCACGAAGGCCGCAACCGGCACCGCCCATTCGCTGTTCCAGTACGCGTCGAAGCTGCGCGATACCTCTGCCACGACCGGACCAGCGGCAAGCACGTCGAGGTCCGCAAAGTCGCTCTCGCCGCCCACGTTGAAATAGGCGTCGCCGAGATTGCGCCCGCCGACTATGGCGGCCGCGTTGTCGGCGATCCACAGCTTGTTGTGCATGCGCCGGTCGAGGCGGGCGCTGTCGCCGAGGTATTCGAGCAACCGTGAAATGCCCAGCGGGCCGCGGCGCAAGAAGGGGTTGAACACTCTCACCTGGACATTCGGATGCGCCGCGAAGGCCGCGAGGTCGAAATCGCGGCCGACGGCATAGAGGTCGTCGATCAGCAGGCGCACACGCACGCCGCGCTGCGCCGCCCGGAGCGCCCGATAGAGCAGCAGCGTCGCCGTCGCGTCCTCGCCGACGATGTAATACTGAAGGTCGAGCGTGCGCTCCGCCGACTCCGCCAGGGCCGCCCGCGCCAGAAAGGCTTCCTGCCCCGGCACCAGCAAGCGGAAACCGGACTGGCCGGGCGTGTCCGCAAGCTGCGTTGCATAGGAGCGCCCGAGGAAAGTCTCCGCGGGGCGGTCGAAGGCGTAAGAGGACGGGCGCGGAACGTCGTAGCGGACCGACGGGCAACCCATGACGAGGGCAGTGATGGCTGCGGTGAGCACCCGACATATCGTCCCTACCCGACACAACTGCGGACGCAGGATGCGATCGAGCAGCGCCATGACGTCCACCGGTCTCACCGGCTCGCCGCTCTCCTGGCCGCGGAGGAAGTCCAGCGTCGCGCCGACCTTGGTCTCCATCTCGTCGAGGTCCTTCGTGAGTTTCGCGCGAGCCTGCGGGTCCTCGAGCAACTCCGAGCGCGGCCGCAGCCGCGTGATCGGCGTCTTCAGGTCGTGCGACAGCGCGGCCAGCGCCCGGGTGCGGTCGCAGATATAGGCAGCGAGCCGCGCCTGAATCATGTTAAACACGCGCGGCGCGACTGACGATAGCCCTGCTTCTGGAGGTACTCGCGCAGTAGCCTGCCGATCTCCGCGTCGTCGCCGACAACCAGGATGTGATCTTGCGTGGACATGGCAGGTATATACCCCAGCCTTTGCGCGCCGGGACGAAAGACTGTAACGCAGTGTAACAAGTCGGCGCGCCGCAAGGCTGTGATACAAAACTCCGCCTTCCTGACATGCCCCGCTTACAACTTGGTGGTTGAATGGGTCCCGCAGCGATCGTCGTTGGATCCGGAACTCGGGAATGTCGACAGACGATCGAGGTAACGACATTCAACCTTTACAAAGGACACGACCATGAAACAGTCTCACAAATTCGCAGCAGGTGTTGTCGCTTCACTGGGCCTCGGCATTGCTGTGGCCACCGCGTACGCCAACCCGGGGCAAATGGGTGGCGGGATGGGGCCGCAATCGAAAGACGGCATGCAACACGGTGCCCAGGGCGGAATGCAGCACGGCGCACAAGGTGGCATGCAGCACGGTGCCAAGGGCGGCATGCAGCATGGCACGCAAGGTGGTACGCAGCACGGCGGCATGGGCGGCGGCGCGGAACACGGCGCCGGTCAGCAGCTCATGACGCCGGAAGAGCGGACGGCGCTGCAGGAGAAAATGCGCAACGCCAAGACGCCCGAGGAGCGCCAGCAAATCGCCACGGCGACTCGCGCCGAGATGCAGAAGCGCGCGCAGGAGAAAGGCATTACGCTACCCGAGGGCCGCGGTCCGAATACCGGGACCGCCCCCCAGGCACCGGCCACGACCGAGCACCAGCACTAAGCGACACCGGGGGACGGGGCAACCCGTCCCCCCGTTCTGCCCTCCCATAACCAGGAGGCCCGACATGAAACGCGCGATACGCAAAGGAGACCGCAAAATGGTTCGATTCTCGTCATTCACGGCAGCCCTGATACTTTCCGTTACCGCGGCGCTTCCGGCCGGCCCCGCAGCGGCGCAATCACCGCAAACCCACGACCACAGCTTCGGCGACGCCCAGAAGTGGGCGCAGGTGTTCGACGACCCGAAGCGCGACGCCTGGCAGAAGCCCCACGAAGTGATCCAGGCGCTGGCGCTCAAGCCCGATGCCGTCGTCGCCGACATCGGATCCGGCACCGGCTATTTCTCGGCGCGCATCGCGAACATGACGCCCAAGGGCCGCGTCTACGGCGTGGATACCGAGCCCGACATGGTGAAGTACCTGTCCGAGCGCGCGAAACGCGAGGGGCTGAAGAACGTCACGGCAGTGCAGGCCGGGCCGGGCGATCCGCGCCTGCCGGAAAAGGCCGACGTGGTCATTCTCGTCGACGTCTACCACCACGTGGAGAACCGCGAGCAGTACTTCCGCCGGCTGCAGA
>Ga0137342_1000010_pt1 | contig 19012 bp, 21 predicted proteins | sample EasRivERMLT466_2_FD_104769 | JGI IMG/M metagenome (GOLD analysis project Ga0137342, IMG submission 104769) | Soil microbial communities from meander-bound floodplain in the East River, Colorado, USA - East River MetaG ERMLT466_2 | ecosystem: Environmental > Terrestrial > Soil > Floodplain ... | reverse complement strand
CGAAAAGATTGGCCTCGCGCTCACGCTGCACACGCTTACGCTTACCAAGGTGGAACCAACTGAGGAACAAATTTTCGTCGGGCATATTCGTGATTTTCATGGTTCTATCCTAGTATGTGCAAGGGCACTGTAAACAAACGACCCATAGCAGTCAACGTTTTATTTTATGTCCGAAACAGGCAAAGAAGTAGTTAATCTGGTGATGTTTTTCGGTTTTACCTCCCTCCTGCTGCTGGTGGCGTGCCTCCTGATACTCGCCCGTTGCCTGCGCCAGCGCGACGGAGCGCGTGATTTTACATGCACGGGAACGTTCTGTGGCCACTGTGGCAGGCGACTTGGGAGCGATCCCGTGACGGCCATCGGCTTGGGCAGCAAGGGATATTTTGTTTACAAGTGCCCGCACTGCCAAAACGAGACGCTGCTGCCTACTCAATCCGTCGAATGATGCGAAACGCCTTGCTCTCCTGCTGACGACCTTCTTCCTCGGCACGAATCTCCGCCACAATCTGCTGAATGTACTGACGGCCACGCGGCGTCTCCCGCAAAATTTCCTGCATGAGTTCATTGAACTCACCAGTCGGCAGCGTGACCAGATGCCGGTAAATCTTCCCCATCAGGTCGCTGGCATTGGCTTGGTTCACCAGATGGTTCAGGTGCCTCCAGACGCCCGGCCCCTTCATAATGTCCCACTGCTCGCCGCCCAAGGTGTCGCCTTTGTTGTAGGCGTACTTCCGCACATCGGCTGGCTCGTCCTCGTTGTGGGAGAGAAATTCGTAAAGCCCCTTGGCAAGTTCCTGAATGAGCACCGGGAACACCATCGCGCTGGCGCGAATCGTATACGTGCCGTCTTCCTCCGGCACGACTTCCTCCATACCACCGCCGCCCTGACCAGAACCTTGCATCTGGTTAAACAAGTCCTCCGGGGCAACCCAGTACATCAACTCGCCGATGGACATGAGCTTGCCGTAAGTGGTCAGGATGTCTGGGTCAATGGCGCGAAGCTGGTCAGCGATCTGATGGTAGGCGTAGTTCTTGTTGATCGCCGCGCCTTGAATCAGCAGGTTGACAAAGCGTCGCTTCTTGGCCTCCGCATCGTACTCGGTGGCGATCTCTGGAACGTCCAAGCCAAGCTCGGCGCGTTCTTCCTCGCTTTCCTCGCCCGGATCAACTTGCATCTGCTCACCTGCCGGTTCGTCTTCTTCCTCCGGGGCTGCGCCTTGAATGCGCCGCTGCATCTGCTGCATCATGGCCTGCGGATCGAGCAAGTGCGCCTCGATCTTCAAATCACCCGCCTCGACAGCTTCGCGAGCGTCGCGGAACTCCGGCAGGCTCAACACAACTTCCACCGCCGCCTGCTCCAATTCCTGACGATGCGGTGCCTCGGCCCGGACAGCTTGCTGCATGGCCTGCATCATCTGCATCATCAACTGCTGCGGGTTCATCTGCCGGGGGTTCTGCCCGGTGTATTGCTGAACCTTGCGGATGATCTCCGGGTAAACGTGGGACGTGACCAGTTCGCTGTACGAGCGTGTGGGATCGGCCCGGTTGGGGTCTTCCTTGTGCGGTGCGCCGGGACGGCGCGGCGGCTTCTCCGTCGGAAAGGCTGGATTGTCGGCGTACGGATGCTGGCCCTGTGTGATCTTGCGCTTCTTCTCCGGGTCAATCCAGTCCGGGGCGTCGCCTAAATCGAGCGCCATCTCAGTCAGAATGCGCTTGGCCAGTGACGGTTTCATCGCGAACCGATAATGAGCGATCTGGCCGTGACGGTTTTGGACTCACACGCTTTGGGCCTCGGCATCGGCCCCGGATCGGTGCCGGGACGGCGACGCCGAAACGGATTTGGATACTTGGTGGGCGCGGGTCGCGACGGCGCAGGCGTAGTACCCGGCTTTACGCCCGGCTTGGGTGGAGCTTCCACCGGGGCCGCCGGGCCGCCCCGTTCAAACAGTTCACGCGCTTTCATTCTACCTAAATACGCGATCAGGCGTGGGGAGCAAGCAGTTTGTCCCAGTCGATGTTTTTACCGGGGATTTTCTTGACGCTCAGGTAGTCACTGCCCACTTCACAGTCACCTGTAAACGGAACGATCATCCACGAGGTATCGTAGTCCGCGCCGAACATCGCTTTGAAAACGGTGGGGAAGTTATTGAGAACGTCGGTCACGATTCCGTGGACAACCGGCAGTTCGTCGCGCACGCTGTCGATGACCAGTGAGTCGTGAACGGTTGACACCAGAATCGACTCCAGCCCTTCGCTGCGCATCATCGACTCGATAACGATGAGGGCTGTCAACATCATATCCGAAGCCGTTGATTGGATCAGGTGGTTACACCCGGCCCGGAGCGCCTTGGCCTTGGCTTCCTCGTCATCACCGCGCACTTCCTCGAACACCCGCACGCGCCCGAACAGTGACACGGCAACGTGCGTGTCCATGATGAACCGCTTGTACTCCTGAAGCAGTTTGCGCAGTGCCGGGTAGGACTCGAAAAACGATTCGATGATCTGCTGGCATTCCTCGATCTTCAGGTAAATGTCCTTCATCGCGAGTACGTTTTGCAGGCCGAAGGCTCCACCACCGTAGCCCGTCAGAAAGTTTACCGTCTTGGCTGTCACGCGATTCAACTCCAGCTTCTTGGCTTCCTCGTCGTGCCCACCGTCTTGGAGTTCCTTCATGTACTCCTTGGTGAAATGCTCGTAGGGCACCTTGTAAATCCGGCTGGCCGTCAGCGAGTGCAGGTCAGTTTCGTCGAAGTACGCCTTAACCATCGTCGGGTCGCCGCACGCGGCAGCCATCAGACGCAGTTCGATTTGGGACAAGTCACCTTGATACATGCAGCCGCGCTTCCCAAAGCGGGACACGAACATGGATTTGACCACGCCGTCACGAGGTAATTGCTGGAGGTTGGGGTCACGACAACTTAACCGGCCCCCGCGTGGGCCCGTCAGCAGGAAGCTGGCGTGAATGCAGCGGTCAAAGCACAGGTGCGGGTCGGCGGTTCGCTCCTTCTTGTCCAGCCCGGCGCTGAACAGGTTCCTGAGCGTGCGAACGTAGGTGCTGTAGAGCTTGTAAGTCTTCCGGTATTTTTGCAACGGGCGCAGGTACTCAAACTCAGCGCAGATTTTGTTGAGCGTGAATTTGTCCACCGCCGCCACTTCCCGCAACTGCTTCTGGACGGCCAGCCCTAGCTTGACCTCATCCTTCTCAAGCTCCGGCTGCTCACCGATGACCGCCGCCGTCATGGCATCGGTGGCCGCCGCCACGTCATCGCCCAGCAGCTTTCGCCCCTGCTTGGTGAAGCGCAGCACCGGCAGGTTGAGGCACACAAACAGCAAATCCTTCAACTGCGCCTTGTTTTCCAGATCAAGCTCCCACGCCTCGTTCGTCGCCTTCTGCTTGGCACACCACGCCTCGATGCGCGGATCAACGGTCTTCAAGTCCTCGCGGAGCTTCATGATGTCACGCGGCATCTGGCCTTCCATTTCGGTCAGCTTTACCTCGTCGATGTAGAGGCCGCGTGCCATCATCTTCATCAGCACACTGGCCGCCGGGGACATGATCTTTTCGTACACCCAGTCGCGACCGGGCGGCATGAAGTAGCGGAACCGTCCCGGCGTGTCCGGGTGCGCCAGCGGGAACTCATAAAGATTTGCCGTTGACAGCTTGGTGCGAATCCTGCCGTGGGCTTGATGACAGACCTCCACGTCGCCCATGACGTAGGGCACCAGATGCGACCCCCACTTGTCACGGGGACAGTTGAGGTAATGACCGCCCTTGTTGGCTGCCGGGTGCATCGCCTCGTAGTGAAGGCCGATGAGCAGGGTCATGTCTTCCTCGTACCCGGCCAGATCAGGCACCCAATCGTAAGCCAGCACTTCCAGACCAAGGCTGCCCCGGCGCTGCTGAAGCGCGAAAGCCATGTGCCACGTATCGTAGCGGCACGCATCCGCCAGACTGGTGATACAGCGATCACGCTGCCGATTACGCTTCGGGTCATCCCAGCCCAGCAGCTTCGTTCGCCAGAAAGTGGCAAACGTATACAACATATCGAACGTCAGGTTGTGGCCAATTAGCGTTGACTGCGTGAGCACCTGCCAGACAAGCCGTTTCAGACGGGGAATGTGCTCGCGCACGCCGCTGCCCTCAAAGTCCCACGGAAATCCGATGGAGCGTGGCTGCTGCGTTGCCGGGTCTACCCAGCGAAACATCATGCTCACGATGGCCGCGCCGTTCGCCCAGCCGCGCAGCCCGGTCGTTTCGGTATCGTAAGTCAGTTCGATGCCGGGATAATTGAGCAGTTCGCTGAGGATCGTCTCAATGGTTACGACATCCTCCGTCCAGCGGTACCATTCCCGCATGTAGTTCAGCGCTTTGACACCCTGCTTGGCCAGCTTGAGCGCCTGCACGATGCTTTTCTGCCACCGGCTGTAGACGACGCGGTTCTGCGTGGCAAAAACAAGCCGTGGTGATTGCACCGGCACCATTGGAATCCGCCAGTCAGGCACCGTGCCAAACAACGGATGTCCCGTCACCATCTCACCACCCCGTGGGTCAAGACGCGGCAGCGCGTACTTCTCCTGCATCAACCAATCGTCAGGCCAACCGCGATAGGTCAGCAGGCGACCAGACCATTCCTGTGCGTTCGACTTGTGCGAGAGCAACCCCAAGGCAGTGGTGCCCACCGGCATGATGAGCGCGGGCGGATGACGCATCAGGTCGTCGATCACGTGATAGCGGCACCAGTTGCCGCGTGGTTTCAAGTCGACCTGCTTCTTGAGCCAGTTCGTGCAGCGCGTCATCGGCACCCAGCGCACGTCCTTCATGGTCACGCCGGTTTCGTTACTCGTCTCCTGTATGATGCGGCGGATGACCGCCGGGCTGCCGTCCTTGCCCAGTTCGCCCTCGATGTCCTCGGCGCGGGTCACACCATCGAAAATAATTGTGATGAGCGGCTGCTCGGCTCCGCCGTAGGGCATGAACGGATTGCGACAGTTGTGCTCGAACAGTCCGCACTGCTGACAGATGGGTGAATGGATGCTGGGCTGGATCGGCTGGGCCAGCAACGCCTGCTCTGGATTATATTCAGTGACCCACTCGGTGCGCTCCTTCTTTTTGCCGGTCGGCGGGATGACAACCTTTTCCTCGCCGTGGTAATAAATCAGCACATCCCGGTCAAACTTGCTGATGGATTTCCACTCTGAAGCCGGAATCGTACTGCCATCCGGCAGGCGGAACACATGCTTTTTCGACACACGGCGCGGGGGCGGCTCCGTGGGCGCAATCTGCTGTTCTTGTAACTCGGCCATCAGTCAAAAGAACAGTGTTCTTTGAGAAGGTATGGAACGACAGCCACAAAAAACGCCGCTACCGTGTTTCGGATTGGAGCACGACGCGCACGATCCACAGTGCCAAGCCTGCCCGCACGCACAGGACTGCGTTGTTTACATGGGCAGTCGCGCCAACAAGGTCACGCTGGATCGCCTCAAATTCGACATCGTACCGGAGAAGTTCCGCAAGGACGCGCTGGACATGGACGACCCGGAGCTTCCGCATCTGCAACGGCTTTACGTCGACTGCCACCTGTCCGTCTTCCAAAAATCTCCCTTGGACTCGGATAATGTGAGTCACATACGCATACGCGAAGCCGTGGCCAAAAACGCAAACAAATCACAATGTTCCGTACGCATGTTCATGCTGGCCAACATGGTCGCCCACAAGATTCACAACCAGCACGTCATCGAGCACACCGAAAAACTCCGGGCCTCTCCGTTCAGGGCAAAGCTGCTGACGGGTGAGCTTTCAATCAAGCGGGCCAGAACCTATCAAGAGATGTGCCGCGACCAGTTCGGCACCTTCAGCCTGACCAGCTTGGCCGTGCTAACCGACGGCGATGACAAGGACGATCTGGCGGCCACGATGCTGAGCAGCGAGATCACCGCCGCCAAGTGGGTCGTTCGCTACAAGATTTTCAACGGCGGCCCGCCGGAAATTTCACTTTACGAGAGCGAGGAAATACAGCTTGCCCCGGAATGGCTGGCCATCGAGCAGAGCTACATCGACCTCATCCTAAAGCCGTACATTGAGCACAAGACCAAATGCACACCGACGCAAGAACAACACCGGTTCAATGTTTTTCGCGTTCACAGTTATTACAAGCGCCACATCCCAAGCCAGCGCCTCGCGTGGCTCACCCGGCAGAGCATACTGCCCGCCACCGTGAAACAGGTATTGAGCATCTTCCGCCACACACCAGATGACTTTCTTTTTCCGCGCACGCCGCCAGTCACCGACCCCATGCAGTTTTGGAAATCACTCGCACTGACAATAAGACACTACCACTGCTGGCTTTATCTCAACGGATCACCGAGTTACTTCACCCCTCGCAGAAATGAGACACTGGTTCGGCATTCTTAATATCGCCGATGCGCTGGGAAACCTACAACTTCACCAATGACTTTCAGGACGCGATCCTCGCTTGCCTGATCCGTCACCCACAGGATTTTTACGCCTTCGGGGAGATCATCAAACCCGCGTTCTTCAGCGGCCCGGCGGCGTTCGAGCTTGCCAACCGGTTGCTGGAATTCAAGAAGACCTACGGCAACTATCCGAACTTCAGCACACTCGGAAACTTTGCCTTCCACAAAGCTGCGGCTGTAAACATCGACCACGCCAAGGAGACGCTGGATTACGTCGAGAAGCTGGCTGCCGTCGACACGTCGGACAAAAAAGCCATCCTCGACCTGTCGGTAAAATTCGCGCAAGAGCGGGCCATCTACGACGCGATCCGAAAAATCCACGCCGCCCAGACCGAAGGCAAGATGGAAGGTGTCGACCCGGTGAAGGTCATGCAGGAAGCCGTGGCCGTGGGCACCAACTTCAACGAGCTTGGCCTTTCGCTCTACCACGACATTCCAGAGGTCGTTCGTCGCGTCATGAGCCGGGACTACGGCGTGATGCCCGGCTACGAGCCGTTTGAGAAGCTGTGGAAAACCGGCTGGGGGCCGGGCTGGCTCATCGTGCTGCTGGCTCCGCCCAAGCGCTACAAAACCGCGTTCGCCATCAACCTCGCGCTCAACATCGTCAAGAGTCAGGACGCCGACGTGCTCTACTACGCCTGTGAGATCACGCAGGAGTTGGCCGCCATGCGGGCGCTGACCAACATCACCGGCTGGACACAGGACGACTTTTTCACCAGCCCGGAGAAGGGCATCATGGCTGCCGAGAAGGCGGCCAAACGCGATCTTTGGGGCAACGTCTGGTTCAAAGGCTACCCGTCCAAAAGCACGACGATCAGCCAGATCAAATCGCACGCGCATCAGGTCATCGACATCTACGGCCTCAACCCGAAAGCCATCGTCATCGACTACGCGGAAACCGTGCGCCCGGACAAAGTGGACAAGGAGCAGCCCGACTGGCGGCAGCAGGCTGACATCTACACGCAGGCCCGCGCCCTCGGTGCCGAACTGGGTTGCGCTGTCATCATGCCCGACCGCTGCAACAAGGAAACGGTCGGCAAGCGGGTACCCAGCATGAAGTCATTTCAAGGCGCGTTCGAGAAGGCGGGCATCGTGGACGCGGCCATCGGCCTGTGCGCGACCGACGATGAATACAAACACGACCGCGTGCGCTACTTCGTGTTCCTGAACCGCCACGGCGAAGCCTACAAACATTACGACGGCAAGATCGACCCGCAGCGCATGAGAATGACCGTCGGGCAGGAGATTGATTACAACCCGGAGGACGAGGATGAAGATGCCAAGCCCAAGCATCGCGGCATCAAGCGCAAAATGATCTCCGGGGTGAAGCTGACTCAGAACGATTAAGGCTCTGGAACATGCAACGGGCCAACGTCAACCGGCGGAGAAAAATGATCGTCGTCCAAATTGATAGGACACGCGTAACGCACGTGGTCGAGCGTCTTGACCAGCGCGACACCCTGCTCAATGGCGATCTGCACGTCCGGCAGATTTACAAATTCATTCGACGCGTGCCAGTTGTAGTAGCCGCAGCTAAGGTTCAAGCACGAAATCGGAAACCGGTTCCGCACCGCCATCACATCCGAATAAGGATGCCTCTGCCAGAGCGTGGTACCGTGCTTCTGCAACACCGGCAGCGCGGTCATGATGAAGTCACCCCGGTTCTCGAACAGGCGCACCGTGGAACTGGTGTACGAAAGCATGTTGCGACTGGGGCAGTCGTATTCAATCAGGTAGGCCAGATTGTCGAAGAAGCGCGAGTCAGCCTTGCGTGCGCCTTGGCAGCCGACTTCCTCACTGGCAAAAAAGATGACCCGGATGTTTTCAAACCGCTTGAGCAGGTTGAGGCAGACAAACACACCAGCCTTGTCGTCGGCCCCGATGCCGACCTGCTGCTTTTTGACAAAACCAATCAACCGGTTGCCGTCTGCAACAATGTCAACCTCCCGCAGCGGTTGAACGCTGTCGATGTGGGCGGCCACGCAGGGGTAAAAACCAGCGCTGCCCTTGGTGACATAGACGTTGCGGTGCTGGTCAACCGTGACGGATGCACCTTTGACGTGGTGGATGACGTAGTGAACCAACCAGTCCACCAACGCGTGCTCGTGCCAGCTACAAGTGGGCACCGCCAGCAAGTTTTTCAGGAGATCAACATTCATACGCGAACTGTATACCACACAAATCTGCTGTCAACACCAATCTTTAATTGGTAAAACACGTTCTAATCGCTATGCAAAAAGCACTGACATGGGAAGACCGGATCGCCAACTACGAGAAAGTCACCGGCTTTCCGAAATCCATGTTCATCGCGGGGGATGGCCGCGTGATCGGCCTCTGGATCATGGGCAACGACTACCGGGTCAAGTCCAAGTTCTACGGCGGCTACCCGGCGGGCTACCTCAAGCGGGTCAAAGCCCTGTTCCCCGACAAACAAAGAGTGCTCCACCTGTTTTCGGGACGCGTGGACACCGCCGCTTTTCCGGGCATCACCGTCGACATCAATCCCACGCTCAAACCCGACATCATCGACGACGCCCATACGCTCAAGAAGGTGCCGCTGGAGGATTTCGACCTCGTGCTCGCCGATCCAGCCTACTCCCACGAGGACACGAAACACTACGGCACGCCGATGATTAACCGGAACACCGTCATCCGCACGCTGAGCGGTCGACTCCAGCAGGGCTGCTTCATCGTCTGGCTTGACCAAGTGCTGCCGATGTACCGCAAAGACACCCTGCGCATTGACGCGCACATCGGCATGGTGAAATCCACCAATCATCGCTTTCGTGTTGTAAACATTTTCCGTAAACTCTGAAGCACATGTACTCGCAGAATAACGAAGAAGAAATCATCGTAGCCGAGTTCAAACGGATGGCCGTCGCAAGCGGACGCTTTTTGGACATCGGCGCGTGGGACGGCAAGGGCTTCAGCAACACCTTCCGGCTGGCTGAACTGGACTGGAGCGGGGTGTGCGTCGAGGCTTCGCCCACTGTGTTCCCCGGCCTCGTCAAGAACCACGCCGGAAACACCAAGATCATCCTCGTCAACGCAGCGGTGTCCGCCGGGCCAGCCAAACTGGTGGAATGGTTCGACAGCGGCGGGGACGCGATCTCAACCACCAGCCCGGCGCACAAAGACAAGTGGGAGAAGGGCTGGAAGGTGAACTTCTCAAAATTTTGGGTTCACACGATGCCGATGATCGCACTGTTCGACCAGTTCGGCTTCGACTTCGACTTCATCAACATCGACGTGGAGAGCACCAACATGGAGATGTTCCGGGCGCTGCCGTGGGCCGCGCTGAAACACACCAAGGTCATCTGCGTTGAGCACGACCTCAACCAGCACGAGATGGCAAAGCTGGCGCAGCAGCACGGCTTCCACGCGTTGAGCATGAACGGTGAAAACCTGATCCTAACCCGACAGCTTGCATGAGAGTCATTTCCTTTTCGCTTTGGGGTTCCAACGTCAAATTCCTTGTGGGTGCGATCAGCAACATCAAGCTGACCCCGCTGTACTACCCCAACTGGAAATGCCGCATCTACTGTGGAACCGACGTGCCCATGCAGTGGCGGCATGAGCTTGCCGATGCGGGCTTTCAGGTTCACATCCGCAGTGCCAAGGTCGGTCTGCACGACGGCATGTTCTGGCGCTTCGAGGCGGCATTCGACCCCGATGTTGAAATCTTTTTGAGTCGCGATCTCGACAGCCGGGTCAATCCGCGTGAGGCAGCAGCGGTCAACGACTGGCTGGAGAGCGGCAAGCGCCTTCACACGATGCGCGACCACTACGAGCACATCGTGCCCATTCTTGGCGGCATGTGGGGGTGCCGCCACTGGCCGGAGTTTTCAGCTTTGATGGCCAACTGGCCGTGCAGCGGCAAAATGGGCGACGATCAGGATTTCCTGAAGCAGAAAATCTGGCCCTTGGTGCGCGACCACGACTGCGTGGCCCATGATCTGTTCACGCAGGACACCACGATCAGCACACCCAACGGGCCGTTCACCTACAAGCCCATCGAGTTTTACGGCCAGCACGACCTCCGGCCTTTTCCATCCCACATTCCGATGGATGAGCGGACGCACGGCAAACACGTAGGAGCACGCGTATGGGACTGAGCTACACTTTTCGCTTTGACGATGTATCTGTAAACACCGACTGGCACAAGCTCGACCAGATGGTCGCGTTCCTACGCAGCACCTTCAAAGCTGACCAACTTAGACTGGTGTTCGGCGTCTCCCCAGCAGTCTTTGACATGCGTGAGTGCGAGAAGACGCTGGATCGCGAGCGCACCTTCCACTCGATCATCCATACCGAAAGTGATTTCCGGGTCTTCTATCAAGTGGAGCGCGTCGGCATTCCCGTCCTGCTGGAGCAGTACCGCAAAGAGGGTGTTGAAATTGCCGGACACGGCATGGTTCACGTCGACCACCGCCTGCTCAGCCGGGGCGCTCAGGAGATGAGCATTCTGATGTCCTGCTCCCTGCTCAAGTCCAAGGTCTTCATTCCACCCTTCCACAAGTGGAACCACAAGACGGCCAAAATCTGCGCAGACCACGGCATCACGCTGGTCAAATACGACCGAACGTGGCGGCACCTGCTCTACCATAAATTCGATCACCGCAACCCCAACTACTATGTCCACACGCACGACTTCCACTACCAGAGCTTCTGCGGCCAGTTTACCGCCGAAGGACTCAGCGTTAGGGTTTCATAACCGGCTGATCGCCACGAAGGGCGTCGACAATGCCACCGGGTTCAGTGACCACGGGCGGAGCGCTCGCACGCAGGTAATCGTAGAATTGCTGGTGCAGTTCGATACCAAGTTGAAGATTGTCGACTACGGCTGCAACGACGGTCAATTTTTTGACCAGTTGGACACCACCTGCAACTACACAGGCGTCGACATCAATTCAGCCTTCATCAAGCTGGCCAAAAAACGCTACGCCGGTACTCGCGCCAAGTTCAAAGTCGGGGATGCCCTGACCGAAGAAACCAACGACTGGCTGCTGCGCCATCGGCCAAACGTGGTGATCGCCAGCGGTGTGCTGTGCTACCGGGCGGGTGTGCGCTCCTACCCGGAACTTGTCCACCGGCTGTACAACTGCGCCACTGACGCCCTGATCTTCAATGTGCTCGTAAACACACGCCCCAAGGACAGGGCCGTTCACGTCTGGAACAAGCGCACGGTTCTGTCCTTGATCGAAGCCTGCGGCTGCCGGTCGTGGCAACTTATTCATAACTACCTCTGGAACGACATGACGGTCGTCATGCACAAGAAACTGTCGCATCACAGCACTCAATGAGAATCGCGATGCACCAGCCCAACTTCGTGCCGTGGATGCCTTTCTTCTCCAAGATTGCCTCGGTCGATTTGTTCGTTATCGTATACAACTGTCAGACCAATCGGGTCGGCTACCAAAACCGGTTCAAATACGATGACCGCTGGTACACGATGAGCATTGAGCACGGCAACCTGCACGGCAGCATCGCCGAGACAAACTACGCCTTCCCGACGCGGGACTGGGAACGGATCAAGCGCTGCCTGCCGCAGTTCAAGGAATTTTTCAACGCGCTGGATGGCTGCATCGGGCGCAGCATGTTCGAGACGAATATGGCCATCATCCGCATCCTGCTGGAGAAGCTGAAGATCGCGACACCCATCGTCTATGACGAACCGGGAATGCTCTTGTCTACAGAGCGCCTGCTGGCCCTCTGCCAGAAGCACGGCTGCACGCATTACGTGTCCGGCCCCAGTGGCAAAAATTATCTGGATGTCAGCCGGTTCGAGGCCGCAGGCATTCCGGTGGAATTCATCGACAATAGCCAGTTGGATCGGCGGCACGTTTTTGAGCTACTATGATGCCCAAGCGAATCATCTTGAGCAGCGACGAAAACCCGAAGTACATCGAGTTCTGGCCGCTCGTGTCTTGGGCGTGGCAAAAGCTGTTCGGCATCGAAGTCTGGTTGGCGCTGGTGGCCCCGGAAGGGCGTTTCAATCTGGAGGGTAACATCATGCGCTACGAGCCGGTGCTGGGCGTGCCGACCTGCAATCAGGCCAAAGTCGCCCGCTATCATCTGGCCGCCAGTCTCGGCGACGACACGCTCGTCATGACCCATGATCTCGACCTGCTGCCCCTGCAACGAGCCTACATGCTCGATCTGCTCTGGCACCGCCCGCCGGGCCACCTGCTTACCGTGGGCAGCGAAGTCTACGTCGGCCCGGAAGCAGGCAAGTTCACCGCCGGGTACCTCACATTGGAAAGCAACCACTGGCGGCAACTGGTCAACCCAAGGCAACTAGAGTGGGAGCCGTTCGTGCGCAGCTTCATCGGACTGCGTGTGTTCGACCACAAAGAGGACATCAGTCGCACGGTTCACCACGAGAACCCGGACACCTTCAGCGATGAGTCTTTACTGCGGGCGCTGTTAAAGCTCAACCCGGTACCCCTTGTGCGTCTTCCATTCGGCTACTGGCCCTACACCGTCCGCGCCCTTGACCGGGCTGACTGGCGCTTTGATCCGCGCAAGCTGGAAGATGGAACTTACGTGGAAGCCCATCTGCTTCGCCCTTTAAGCCAGCACCAAGATCGTATACAACCACTCATCAACTACCTAAAAAATGTCTGACGAATTTTTCAACTACATGCCGTTTTACCGTTACGTGGCGAGCATTCAGAGCTTCAGCCGCTTCGTGGAGATCGGCGTATACAGCGGTGCAAGCTGCGCGTTCTTGGCCCGGCACCTTGTCGCTCGCGGCACCCCGTTCGAGCTTTACGCGGTTGATCTCTGGGACAAGGTGAACACTGATACAGATTACGAACGGATCGTCACGACGCCCATCTGGATCGAGTTCACGACCCGGCTCCAGCGCGAACACCTGCTGCAACACGTGCGCGTAGTCCAGAAAGAGAGCGCGAAAGCGGCAGCAGACTTTGCGGATGGTAGTGTGGACTTCGCATTCATCGACGCCAACCACGCGAAGGAACACGTCAAAGCCGACGCGACCGCGTGGCTGCCCAAGATCAAGGTCGGCGGAATGCTGTCCGGGCATGACTACGGCGAACCCTGTGGCGTCAAGGAAGCGGTCGACGAAATGTTCCCCGGTCAGGTCAGCCTGATGGGCACCTGCTGGTACACTTTCATTCGATGAACGAGGGAGAAAAAACCAAGCTCATGGAACTCGTTAAACGCTGGCGCAAGGACGCCGATCAGTACATGCGCCAAGTGGAGGAAGCCCGCAAAGCGGGAACACCCCACGATCAGATGCTTTCGGGAGCAACCTTTTTGCGCCAATGCGCCAATGAACTGGAAAAGGAGATCAAATGAAATGGCTGGTAATCCAATCTGACGGCCAGCACAAAGGGCAACCCGGCGATCCGTGGGAACCCAACTGGATGATGCGAGAGTGCTACGCCATCAAGGCCGCACTGATCGCCTTTGGCGATGACGCCGACATCTGGGGCAAAGGCCACGACAATTTTCACGCGCCGCCGGACATCCACAGCTACGACGGCATCTTCACCATCGAAAACTATGACTTCGGCTGGCTGCCCCGCGTCAACGGGTGCTACCGGGCGTTGCGCCTGTTCTGGGTGATCGACGCGCACTGGCAGCCACTCAACGCCTACGCTGATGCGCTCCAAGGGTACGACATCGTGCTGCACTCAACGCGGGGTTTCATCAAGCCGTACCAGCAACTATACCCCGGACGCAAGCACATCTACTTTCCAAACGGTGTTGACAACCGCTTCTTCGACCGGGCGCTCTACCCCGAACGCCTCCGAACCCGCGACGTAATTTTTATCGGCGGCAAAGCCGCGCCGCGTGCAGCAGCCATCGACTACATGGTGCAGCACGGCATGGATTACCACTACGGCATTACCGGGATGGATTATGTTGGAGCCGTTCTCAGAGCAAGGATACAGTTCAACAAAGGACTCAACGGCGACATCAATTACCGTAACTGGGAAACGCTTGGCCTTGGCACCTGCCTGCTGACCGAACACGACGCAGAGATGGAACTGCTCGGCTTCAAGCACGACGTGAACTGCCTGTTCTACCGGAGCGTCGAGGAAGCCGCTGAACTGGCCAAGACTTACACCGCCAACGGCGAATGGCGGCGCATTGCCGAGAACGGTTATCTGCTCGCGCAAGAGCATAGTTACACCAAACGGATCGAGCGCCTGATCCACAACCTGTTTACCAACGAAACATGCCTGCAAACACTTTGGAATACGCCTACGCCAAAATCCGCGAACACGTCGCCAACACTACTCACCCGGTGATTTTCGAGTTAGGCGTGTGCGACGGGTACCACACGAACATGCTGCTGTCGTTCTGCACGTCGGCTCCCTGCTTTCACGGCTTCGAGCCTGACCCGCGCAACGTGGCCAAGATTAACGCCGTCGGCCTGCCCAACCGCATCAATTTCCACCCGGACGCCATCGGCCACGTCACCGGCAGGATTCCGTTTCACCTGTCCACCTGCGAACCCAACGGCGCGGTCGGCCAGAGCAGCATCAGTGACTTCACTCCCGTTCTCACGCAAAGCTGGCCGTGGCTGAAGCACATGAGCGACATCGAAATTCAGTGCTGGCGGCTCGACGACTTCTGCACCCAGAACCAGATCGACCACATCGACTTCATCTGGATGGACGTGCAAGGTGCCGAACGCCTCGTGTTTGACGGCGGCCCGCTCATGCTGCCCAAGACGCGCCTCGTCTGGACGGAATACGACAGCGGCACCCTTTACAAAGACTCCAGCACACTGGCTGACGTGCTCGCCCGCTTCCCCGGTTGGGAAGTGATCTGCGACGTGGGCGGCGACGTGTTGCTTAAAAACCCCGCTCTCTAATGCCTACACACAAACCCATCAGCGGTGATTTTGGCGGCTCCGGTATTTCCGAAAGCATGTACCGCTGGATCACCGCACATCTGCCCGCCGGTAAACACATCCTCGAACTTGGCAGCGGCGACGCCAGCACGCGCTTCCTGTCCTCGTCCTACAGGATGACCTCCGTGGAGCACAATCCGGCGTATGTAAACAAATACCGCAGTCGTTACATTCACGCACCAATCGTGAACGGCTGGTACGACACAGCGATTTTGGAAACGCAACTCCCACAGGACTACGACCTCATCTTGGTGGACGGCCCGGTCGGCAGCGAGCCGCGTGCGGGCTTCAAAAATAATCTCGGCCTGTTCAAGACCAACGTGCCCATTATCATCGACGACACGTGGCGGGATGTGGAGAAGCAAATGGCCGTGGACATCGCAGCCGAGTACGGGCACGAGCTTGTCGTGGACGAGTTCTGGTCGGTGCTGATCCCGTTTAGTCCACCTGATTGTTCAGCACAATCTGTCCCAACCGCAGAAGCTCAAAATCCGACGCCGTAACACGATCCTGACTGTTGGCCGGAGTGTCGAGCGCTACCCGGTTAACGGAGTCAACACCCGGAACAGCCGCAACCATGTCCGCGACGCTGACAACGGAAGCCGAAATCCCCTCAACTCGTTGGGCGTAGATCGCACCGCCAATAAACAAACCCTGCCCCCACGCTTGGAGCGCAGCCCGGATTTCACGCCGTTTGGGTTGGCTCGTATCACCACTGTAACCTATGAATAAGTTGACGACCCGCTCCGCGCTGTAGCCCTGCGCCGTCACCAACTGCATGGTGAGATCGCCGGGAGCGCCTTTGATCCAGAGTGTCGCCTGCCCTGTCAGGAGATTGACCACGCTCACGTAATTGTCGTCACTGCTCAGATTTTCTCCGATCAAACGCGCCTGCTGCACCAAGACACGGTTGTCCGTGCCCGTGTAAACATAAGGCAGCGCACTGACTTCATTCAGTCCAAGGAACATCGCAAACGACCACGTTTGAATTGGAAAGAGCGGCAACTGCACGGTATAAGGACTGACCTGAACCCCGCTGCTGTCGGTTTGCGGCGAACCGCTGGCCGTCTTGTCCAGTTCGTAAATAAAACTGTCCTGCGGCACTGTAAACAATTCCGTGGAGTTGGAAGGAAAGAGATCAGTGATGGGGGTCGCCATGACCAGATTGTCCATGCCGAACACTTCATCCAACTGGCGCACAACATCGCTGTAGATGACCGGATCGCCGGGCCGCAGCGCCACCATGTAGGCGTTGAGGGTGCCGATGACAAGGTTCTTGGTGTCGCTAATGCTGAAACCTTTAAGCACCTTGAAGCGCAGGCTTATCGGCACCGGTCGAGCAGAGCCATCCAAAATCTGCACGAAGTCCGTACCCACCGCCTTGGTCTGGATGTAGGTCTGCACCGCCGTCTTCAACTGCGCCGACAACGGCACCAGCCCGCCGCCCGGCCCCGTCGTCCATGCGTAAATGCTGACGATGTTGCCTTCCAAGAGCGAGTTCTCCGTACGCACCGCCGACCGGGCATACGCCACGGAGCCAAACTGCGGATCGCTGTACTGCTGCGCGATGGTCTGATAATCAGCCAGCGTGACGGCGCGATCATTGGTGCGCGTGTAATAGGGAATGTTTACACGTGCCTGTTCCAGCGTTTCCGCCTCCTGACCGCCGATGCCGGTGCTCGTCGTGTTGGTGACTTGAATCGAAACCGGGCTGGAAAGTGACTGGATCAATCCGCTGATCGTCGTGTTGATCGAATTAAGCTCCACGTTGCCTGCCAGCCCGCCGCCGATGCGGTAGGTGACCGTGACTGCCGCTTCGGACGGCACGAGCGCTCCAAAGGTGCCGTCGCCAAACACGACCGCCGTATCACCGGAGACGAACGTCTTGACCTGAAAGACCTCGGCAAATTCACTTTGAATCCCAACCGTGCTGGCCTGCTGCCACGGCTCACCGTTGACCGTGACCTCGACCGAATTGTCGATCACCGGAATCCGACTGAGCCGGACGGCATAGCTGGCTGTTTGAATGGGAGCCACAAACCGGTCGGTCACTGACTGGCCTTGAATCAACTGGATGCGCTGGTCATATATCTGAGCCTGAATAGTGCCGCTCGCGCCCGTCCACGGACTGGTCAAGATGAGTCGGGAATTGACGTTGACACCACCGGGAGCCGTTTCGATGTTCTGGATGGTGTAGCCCGTGGTGCCATCAAGCTCGTAAAGCGTCTGCCCCGGTTCGATGTACTGCGAAAGGTCGATGGTGGTGTCCACTTCATCCACCGCGCTGGAACCGTTGGTGACTTGCAGGAAAGTGTTGATGACGTTCTGGCCGCTGATGGACGGACTGAAGGTAGCGACCAGTTCCTTCGGTGAAAATTCCCCTGCTTCGATGGTGTAATCTCTGGCGACCTCGAACGCCAGTGCGTTGTTGTCGCTCGTGCGGATCAGCGTGCCGGTGAAAATGGTCACGTCCGCGCTCTGGGCGGTGGTCATCGTCGCCTCGCAACTCACCGTGGCGGGCAGCGCACTGCGCAGTTGATAACCGGTGAGGCCGCCAATGCGCACCGCCGACTCGCGCAGCGTCATGGTCGGAATGTAATGCTCGCCCGCAACCCGGTTCACCAGAAACGCCAGCGTGGCCAGCCCCCACGCCACGATGTCGACGATCACGATGCCAATGCTATTGGCCAGAAAGTCGTTCCAGCGACCGGGCCAGCGATCACGGATGCGCTGTAAAAGAGCGTCCTTTTGACTCTGGTAGTCGTACTTGATGTAGCGAAGTGTTTCGCTCGCCATGCTCTAACTACCGGCGTGAATGCCCAGCAAAGACATCAGGTCAGCAGCCAGCCGATCCGATGTGCTTTCGCAGTCGTGGTCGCTGCCGATCAAATCGCGCTTCATCTGCTCCAGACGGCACAAAGTCTTGGCTGCGGATTCGAGGGTTTCCTTTTCGTCGGCAGACAGGTCGGCTGTCTCCGCGATTTTGCGAAGCTGCTCCGCGTTTTCTCGAAAGTGATTCGCCATGCCGTTAAGAACGGCTAGAGGGCGAAGATTTTGTTGGGGCCGTTGTCCCAAGTTAGTTGAACGGGGGCGGCGCTGGGATTGAACGGCAGACCGACCACGGTTTCGTCGAGATGGCATATCAGATACGAGGTTGCATCGTTGGTGCCCTTGCTCACAAGCAAAACCGCGTCAACGGGCGGCCCAGCAACGTATGTATACAAATAATCATCTGCGTCAACAACATTGACATCGACGGTCTTTCCCGTCAGTACATCCGACGTGGCAACGCGTGCGGAAGCAGACACATCCAGCATGGTTGCGTGATTGATCGAGGGAATGTACTGGCCCGTGGCAACCAAGACCGCAACAACGTCATCGCTCGTCCAGTTAAACTGGCCGGTCAGCATCTTCGTCTTGATCGACGGGTACAAGAAATTCGCCATGCCATAACTACGTTCTTTGTCGATATGAGTTCAGCAGTTCAACTGGAGTCAGCCACCGCATACTTCCCGATGGAACAGCCACGGGAACCGCAGACAAGGGCGCTGGAGTCCATCAGCCGCGCCGTAAACCGTGGTTACGGGGACATCGTGATCGCTGCGCCCACCGGCATCGGCAAAAGCGGTGTCGGGGCGGCGGCGT
>Ga0137342_1000007_pt1 | contig 19941 bp, 26 predicted proteins | sample EasRivERMLT466_2_FD_104769 | JGI IMG/M metagenome (GOLD analysis project Ga0137342, IMG submission 104769) | Soil microbial communities from meander-bound floodplain in the East River, Colorado, USA - East River MetaG ERMLT466_2 | ecosystem: Environmental > Terrestrial > Soil > Floodplain ... | reverse complement strand
TCTAGCTGCTAATTGAGATAAATACGAATCATCAGCTTCGGGACTAGGCATAGTAACAGATTCTGATACTTGCCTTGCAAATCTGGATGGTAAATCAGTTAATGGTTCTGATAATGCAGACCATGTTTTACCAAAAAATCCTCTGTTATCTTCTGGTTCAGGTTCAGTTATAGTAGGAGTAGGTTTAGCATATTCAGGTAAAGAAGTATCTACTATAGGTTCAGGCGAAGGCTTAGAAATAGGTTGTAATTGCATTCCCTGTTCTTTAGCTATAGATTCTACTTCTTCATCAGAAGGTTGTGTATCACCTTCTAATGTTAAAGTTTTACCATTAGCTAATGTATACTTAAATTTAGGCATTATTCCACCGTTACTTTATACTTACTTTGAACGGGTTTCTTAGGTTCTTCCTTTTTAGTAGTAGGTTTAACCTCTTTAGTAGTTCCATAAATAATACTATTAATTTCATCTAATTGTTGTTTAGTTGGTCCAGCAGCACTAAAAAATCCACCTGCTGATGGAGGAGATATAGTGAATGAACCGTCGGGATTGGTTTTAACAAATTTAGCTAAATCAGGACGTGTATTAATTAATTGTCTAGCAGCATTAGATTCTCGAACGCGAGTTTGTGTAGGTAATTCTTCTTTAACAGGTTTACCAGCTTGTAATTCCTGTTGACCACGCGCACGAGCAGCGATATTCATTAAACCTTGTTTACCTCTAGTTTCCTGAATATCCTTTTGAATTTCACCACGTTCGCCTATTTGTCTACTACCAATATCGCCACGTTCTGTAATTTGACGACTTCCAACATCACCACGAGCTTCTATTTTAGCTAATTCATATTCCTGTTTTTCTTCATCAGTAGCTTTACCATCAGCAATTTTTTCAGCTAATTCTGCACGTCTTTCTTTAATATTAATATCTCTTTCAGAAAGATTATATTTCTGTTGTCCTAATTGACCTCTTTGGCCAATTTCTTGTCTACGTAAATCTAATGTTCCTCTTTGATAATCAGTCATACTAGGTTGAAAAACAACATTCATAGGCTGATTAGTTGGTTCAGCTTTCGTTCGCATTTGTCTAGCAATATTATCTAATTGACCTTTCTGTTGCATTTGAAACATTTCTTTTTGGAAACGTCGTTCTCTATCTTCTCTTTCTTGTTGAAAAGGAGTAATAGTATTTAAAATACTAGTAATATATTCAGGACTTATTTCATCTGAACCATCATATCCCCCACTACTATCACCAATAGAGGGAGAATATATATTATTCATTCGAAGTTTTTCAACAAATGAAGTTGCCATTTTAAACTCCCTAACTAAATCTACTCATTGCAGAATTAACGAAATTTAAATTTTGGTTTCTTCTTTGATTACCCTGTTGCTGCTCTTGTAATGCTTGCTGACCAAATAAAGCGGTCATTGCAGGAGTAGTTCCATACAATGATTGCATTCCTGATAATGCTCCAGCTTTCCTCTGAGCATTTTGAAGTTGAGCCTCATTTGATGTTGTTACATTCTCTCTACCATATTGATTTCTAAGTGCAGATTCTTGTCCTGCTGCCGAAGCATAGGTAGGAGCAACAGCTATCTTATTTCCTGCAACACGTTGTGCAATATCAGCATTCACATTAGTAACTTGATTACCAATTGATTCTGATAATTCACGCGCCATTTTAGATTTTAAAGCACCATAACCAGGACTGTATCCACCTTGTAATGCACGTTGTCTATCAATATCCCTATTCGCACCAGCATAAATAGAACGAATAGGAGAAACTCCACGCGCTCTAATATTAGCAATATCTTCTGGTGAATAACCACCAGTTGCTGCTAAATTTGATAAATTAGATATTGCGCCTCTAGATTCTGGAGTTTGTTGATAATTATATGATTGTGGAGTATAAGGCGTATTTAGGAGGTTTCTATATCCTCCCATAATAGCATCATAATCCTCAGCATTCTGTTCTACTGCTGAACCATATAAATTAGATTTAGGTGGTGGTGTATAATATCCTGGTCTACCTGTAGCACCGCCTCCGCCTAGATAAAGAGAAGATATACCTGCTGGCATAAATCACCTTTAAGGAAATACAGTTCCTTTAGCTACTTGAACGTGAAAATGTTCTTCCTGACTAATGATGCCATTTTTAACAATTCTTTTTTCAAATAATACTCTAAATTTTCTAGTTGATTGGGTTTTATTTAAAGATAATTCTAAATCAGAACGAAATCTTTCTTTATCTTCTTGATTTGAAAAATTAAGAGAACGTATATCTAATGCTTCACCTTTATAATGTCTAGAATCAATTCCATGTTTACTATCATCAATTGAGGTAATATATATAATTGAAGGAGTATAAATACAATGACGGACAAATAGTTCAGTATGATAAATTATATGAGATAATCCTGGAGTTAATTCTTCTATACGAACAGTTGGTTTACAATATAATAAACTCATATTTATCCTAAAACTATTTCATCTCCTGTAATAGTAATATTGAGAATATTATTAGTTCCTGCTGCTAATTGAAGTATTTCAGCAGCATCCATAATTAAATACATAAATATATCTCTTACAGAATTAGTTACTCCAGCAGCAGCCGCAGGAATACTGTAACTTGAAAATAGTCTAGTTCCAGCAGCATCTGCACCTACAGATAATGTAAATAGAACAGGCGATGCTGAAGGATTAGATATATGTAATTGTCTTATAATGGTCTTGGTTAATGCTGGAATCGTATAAACTGTAGCAGGTCCAGTTGCAATTAACGCGGGGCCATATAATCTTTTAGGTATTCTCGCCATTTTTTACCTTATCTTTTAAATCAGGATTCAATTTAACAAATTCATTAATTATTTTGTCTTGTTCATCAATTTTCTTTTGAAGTTCAATTATTTTTAAATATAATGAACCTACTACTGTTGCAATTTCATCTATTGACCAATTCATATATCACCATGTTGGAACATAACGAGTTGTTCCATTATCATCTACACCAATCCATTTAGTAGGATTACCTGCTGATGGTGCATTTGTTATAGTTCCAGCTCCGACTCCAGCACCATCAGTTAATGCAACTCTAGATGTATGAAATGTAGCCGCATTATTTGTTGATATTATAAGTGATTGTAACTCTGCGTCTGCCGAATCATCTGCTAATCTTACCTGTAATATGGCTGATGAACGTTTAAGTGCAGGAAATGATGATGTTGCACCCTGAAAAGTAATTAATCCTGCTGCCGTTATTCTTAATTTTTCAGTAATACTACCAGCATTAGTTGTAAAAAATCTTAATCCACCTGTAATAGTAACAGATGAAGCAGCTTCTAATACTCCATATATACTACCAGCACGTTTTTCAGCAGCAGCACATCCTAATGTTCCAAATTCTGCCCCACCAGTAAAAGTACCAGAAGCAGTATCAAGAGTAGAAGCATTAAGGTTTCCACTTCTTCCTGCTACTGTAGAAGATACATGAATTTTATTTCCACCAGAACCTAATGAGGCTCCATCAGTGGTTCCCATTAATAATACGGCGGGGTCATTAGCTGATTCGCTAAAAAATCTAGCTATTTCATTAGCACCATTATTACCAGCAAAAATTTTAATACTAGCACCAGCAACTCCAAGAGTTCCGTTAGCACTAGTAGCAATTAAATTTAATACAGAGCCAATAGCAGAGCCACCGACCAAAGTTGGCATGATAAGACGATTATTAGTATCATCCCAAAAGAAATTAGTATTATCTTCAGTTAAAATAGTTCCATTTGAAAAAATTACTGAACCAGTAGTAAATGATGTTGAACCTGTTCCACCCATATTTACTGGTAATGGTAACGGTAAGGATTCCATTCCAGGAACAAAAAATGATGGTTCAGGTTCACCTATACTATCTAAAATTAACCCTAATTGTCCTTGTATTATATCACTTTGATTTATAATAGTTGTAGCTCCGCCACCACCACCTCCACTAATTCCACTAACAGTAGATTGTAAATCTCTAGTAGCATCAATTAGTTGATTAATTACTTGATATAGAGGATTATCCTTAATTTGTAATCCACTAATTAATAATTGCGATTTTAGTCTATCTAAATTAGGAGCCATTATTGAGGATAACCTGTAGCAGTAGGCTTAACAAATATAATTATTCTTGAAATAATAAATGAATCTCCACTAGTTTCAGTTCTAATTTCTAATTGAGCACGTTGCTCTGTAAAATTAGCTAACGAAACTGGTTCACGATTAGTCGCGCCAGCCATAACTATATCAGGTAAATCTGAATTTCTGATACTATCAAGACTACGTAAAGTTAATTTGAGATTTCCACCACCATTTACACGTAGTCTAACAGGGCCAAAATGAATTAATCCTCCATCGAAACCTGATGATTTAGCCACCTACTAAACCTGTTCTAGCATAAGGATTAGGAATTTTTACTTCTAATGTTTGGCCGGGATTATCTCTATCATAAATAGTATCTGTTTTCTTATTTTTAATTAATGTGTATATTCCAGAGGCATCAAGAAACAAAAGTTGTAGAGTTGTTTGGAGTGTAACTGAACCAGTAAATTGAATTCCATTTCCATAAAGAGTAACATATAAAGTAGTTGGTCCAGTAAATTCGCCCAAACCACTAGGAATTAAAAAAGTAATTAAATCATCAGTATGTGTATCTATAATTGCACAAAAAGTTTGTAATACACCACCATCTACAAAAGAAACACAAACTTTACTAACTCCTGCTAATCCTCCTGCTCCAGCAATATTGTTAACAATTCTAACTTCATCTCCAATTTGAACTGGTGTGCCAGCATTTTCAAGAGTCCAATCAAAACTTATAATTTCATATTCACCTGAAATAAAAAAATTATAAAATGGGAATATTTGTGAAAATCCTGGTGCCGCTGTTGCAGCTATGGCAACTCTTAATCCAATTCCATTATTAATTACCTCCAACATAGTAGGTTGAGGAAATGACATATCATATGGAAATATTGGAGTATCAGCTTCTCCCTCAGTTCCATTTGCTTGTTGTAAAAAATATTCAGCAGTACCAGTAACAGGTGGTGTGACTGTAACAGCTAAATCTGATATACTTACAAATGCAGATAAAAGATTAAATCCTGCTGGTAATCCACTAAATGATACAGGTGAAACTGCACCATCTAAATAAATATCATCAACTTGAAATCTTAAAGTATCAGCAAATGATACAGGAATGGCAACGGAATTTAATTCAGCACGTAAATCAGCTAACACACTTTGCATTGCCAATATTATGGATACAGGAGTTCCAAATTGAGTATACCATGCAGCAGTATTAGCAGCAGGAGGAACTAAGATAAATGATGCTCCACCAGATACTAAAGCCGATGTACGAGCTATAAATGTGCCCATTAAAGGTCAGCCCCTATAATAATATCATCAATATTAACTACGGCAATAGTATTTACACCCATTATAAAGAATTGAGGATACCATTTAATTTTCTTTGGGTCCATTCCATTTGCATAATTACCAATTAATAATCTTCTATCAGGAAGAATTATATACAATTCTTTTTGAATAGAAGCATTAAGTATTTGAATTTTACGAAATTCATTTCTTTCTTGATTTCTCCATAAATCTTCTATCTTCCAAGATAATTCAGGAGCAATATAACGACCATTAAATAATGATATTCCTTGATAAGTACAGACAATTAAATAATCAACTGAAGAAGAACCAGAATCAATTACAGTTGCAATACCATGAACCGGACAACCTAAAGCATTATCTACAACAGCATAAGGCCAAAATGAAGGTTCATCACCATTATCTACAAATGAACCTGTCCTCGCGCGTTTAGTTACAAATAATATATCTCTTAGTTCTTGTGCATTAGTAATTGGATTTCCATCTGGTGGAACAACTATAATTCCTGTAATTTGAGATATTGCTTCAGGCTCACCTATTGCAGAAACTATTCCAATTGAAATATCATCAAAAGTAGCTGCAAGAACTAAACGATTATGATATAAAGTTAAGACTGCACCCGCCGGAATTTCAGCATAATTATCAAATAAATGCGAGGCATCATCAAGCAAATCAGCATCAAAAAATGAAATATTATTTAAAACAGTAGCAGTATTATTCTCTATAGTTCCTCCTGCAACAAAATAAAATGTATATCCAGTAGTATTACCATTATATGAAGCTATTACTTTTGTTGCTACTAAATGTCGTCTAACTATAGTTGGACTACCTGATGTTGGAATAGTTGAAAAACTAACAGATGATAATGCCGCAGTAGTAAATCCAGTTATAGCACCAGGAGGAGTTAAATATCCAGAATCAGTTTCAGCTACGAATGCAAATAAATGAAATCCAGCATCAGTATTTCCTACTGCACCATTAGCTATAGTTAATGCACCAGTTAAAGCAGTTCCAGCAGCTTTCCTCGCGGCTGTTCCATCACCCATATAAACATATAAGAATTCATTTTCTAATCCTTTTTCAAGATTTAATCCACCAACATCAAATGTATTGAAAGGAGAAATATAACCACGTCCAGCATAAGGTAAAAATGCAAAATCAGTCATTCCTGCAATAGTTAATAATGGTCCATATATAGTATTTTCATTAACTACATGATAAATTTCACCAGAACCTGCATTATTAATAACAAGAACAATTAACGTATTACCATCATCAGTTGGATAATTATAAACTCGTTTAACATCTTCTAATGGAACTTCTACAGTTTGATGTATTCCAACACCATTACGAGTTCCAAAAGCATCATCACCTATAGCTGTAACATTTCTACAAGCAGTAAAATGGTCTAGAGGAACAGAATCAACATCTCCTCTTTGCCATAGACCATTAAACTTATCTAGTTTAATTGGTTCGTGTCCACGTAATGTCATTATGCTTCATCTATAATAATACAATAAATATTAGGATTCATACCTGGATTAATATGAGGTAAAATAAATTTAATTTTTTCTTCATATTTATCCAACCATTCTTGCAATTCTGCCCAAGGAACTATATATGCTTTTAATTTCATTAAACTAGATGGGGGAAGTTATTAGCCTCCCCCACCAAATTTTTACTACGAAGGTCTTGCTGTAGACCAACCAGCTTCTGTTCCGTTTGGACCCCACATTAAACCAGAACCGATAGTTAATTTTGCTGTTGCATTAGTAGCAATAGCAAATTGATTACCAGAAATAGTCCCTGTATTTCCATTGTCAGAAAGAAGGATGAAATCTGTTGGTTCAGTTCCATCTTCTAATTGGTCCATAATGTTATTCCAGAATTGAAGATTATTCACAACTTGTCCAGCAGCAAAATGACTCATGCATGCATCGGCATTGTTATGAAATCTACTTTTCTGAACAAAAATTTGGGTATTAAACCCAATATCATTTCCACGTAATTGTAAACCAACATTGGCCCATGCAAATTCACAATCATCCAGAAGAATATCACCAGCACCATATAAACGTGCAGCAATGGCACTTCCTTCAAATTTGCAACCATATGCACGGAATCTATCAGGTGATACTGTCTGTGAGCCTACAGATAAACCATAGTCTCCAGAACCACCATCAGCAACTCCTACATTAACTAAAGTTACATCATCTGCGAGAACTTGCAAACCTTCATCACCAGCAACAGAAGGTTCAATAAAACAAGCTCCGCGATTACCTCCACCAATGATTGTAATGTTATTGAGAGTTGCGGGGATTACTAGATTACCTTCTTCATATGCTTGGGGCCCAAGAATTAATAAATCCTTGGGGCGCATTGCAAGAAGTGCATCCGCAATAGAATCTACTCTTTGTCCGAATACTGGCATATCATCACCAGTATACCAGACATTCTTCGCATACGGAAATCCTCCTGATAACATGAAGGATGCCGTTGGCTGTTTAATAGCAGCCCAAAATTGTGAGTTCATTCTCTACCTCCATCCATTAAGGACAGTGTCTACACACTAGAGGTTAACCACGACGACGTTTAAATGCTGCTCTAAATGGCCTCCTTCTTGTTTGTATAGTTTGTTTACCTTTTACAGTTATTCCAGTAGCTCTATCTAAAGCTAATCCAGCATAATTATTTAATTTAGTAGCTCTGGTTTCATCTTCACCAATAAATTCTGCACAAAGTGAACCTGTTCTATATTCAAGAAATGTTTGTGCATTTATTACATTTATAGGAGAAGTTTCATTAATCATTTCTGTAAATAATCTTCTTATATAATCTATTTTAATATCATTATCTTGGTTAGATTCTAAAAATTCAATTTCTTGATTTTGCCAAGTATAATAAATAAATTGATTAGTTAAAATTCCTTGTAAATTATGAGGAAGATAATCCTTACGAGTCATAGGAATAAATGGGTCTATATCCCTATTTCTTTCCCATAATTGTGTAGGTTCAATCATATCTGGAGGTAATTTCATTAATGGAAAAGCAGGTATAATTGTATATCCAATAATAGTCTGACCAGCATCCACAGGAATTACAGTAGATGTTTTTTCAGTTACAGGAACACTATGTAACTCAAAGTATTCCTGTAACTCTTGAAGTGCCATATTTAAAAAAGGAATTTGAGCAGTATATGTATAGGTAGACCTCGCAGTATCATTATTTAACGATGCCGAAGCTCTCATTACTGTTCCGGCATTTAATAAATTAACTGGAGGCATATCTTATTATCTTTCAACTAAGATGCAAAAGTTAATCCTAATGCCTTAGCTCTTTCGGGGTCATCAACAGCCTTACAAGTTTGGCAAACAGGATAAAGAGGATTCTTTAATGCACCACAAGCCTTGCAACGAACCATTTCGACCATGTGATGATGTTTCATCCAATCCTTAGTTTCATGTTGGCCTAATTCTCGTGCGGCCATCCTCATATCATTACTAATAACAAGAGGATTACCATTTGAACGAGCCCAAAGTGAATCAGCTAATTTAATTAATGCAGAATACCAATTTTTCTGTTTTCTCACCGCATTATCAATTTCATGCTGATAAGATTTTTTTATGGCTAATATATTATATTCACCTGGAATATAAAAAATTCCAAGCATAGCATCACCCATATTACAACCAAGAATTCCATTGCAATAATCTTTAACAACAGAATCAGCTACTACAATTGCTGAAGTTGGAATTTCAAGTAATGGTTGTTCAGTATCTACTTCTCTCCACCATGAAGAAGGTCCAACTACTAAAATTCCAGGTCTTTCTGAAGTTCCTGCTGGAACAATAAATCTTCCTGGATAAATAGTATGTTTCTTTTCATCAATCTCTCTTGGATAAACTGAAACTATTGTAGCTTTATCCATTGGATTGACTGGAGCACGATAAGTTGCACGATTGTTATTCATCCAAGAAGGTAATGGCATGCTAACTCTCCTTAATTGGGCCAGTATAGGCTACGGCCTCGCCGGTGATTGTTCTACCTAATAAGTTAGATTCATCACCAAACAATTCTTCCTGTAATTTATTTATTCTAGCTTCTTTAGCTTCAGGAGTTCCTTCCTTTAGCATATCTAAATATTTAATCATACTTTTCTTTCCAATTGCAGCATAAAGAGTATCTATTACAAGTTTAGCTGCTTCAAATTTAGGTGGAAGATATTCACCATTAAAAGCATTTTCAAAAGTGAAAAGAGGTTCATATGATTGCTTTTGTGTGGGAAGTTCAGATACATTAACATCTGGAATTAAAACAAGTCGTTCCAATACATATCGTTCTTTAATCCATTGTCTATATTTAGGAAGTAATTGAACTTCTGGAAATAATAATTGTAATCCTTCCGAAGTTCTATCAGTTAATCTCTTTTCAAATTGGTCCTCAGACCATACCACACGAAATATAGGATGACAAGTTATGGTATCTATACCATAATGATTAATTAATTGTTTATTTATTGATTCTATTGATTCTGTTAGTTCCATAATTAAAGGTGAGGGGTTATTAGCCCCCCACCCCTAAAACCTAATTCACTACGTAATACTTTGCAGTGATAGGGTCATAGCACAATAGAACAAGCTCGTTTTGAGCAGGGTCTTTTGTACTCTGGACGTTACCCGCACCAGTAAATGCACCAGGATTAGCATTAGTGAATACCAATGCTAACATGTGTGCTCCTGGAACTGGTGGAGTAATGGTTGCAATCTGCGTAGTTCCTGTTACAAATGTCAGAAACCCCGTAGGAACAATAGTAGATGCCGCAGCAATAGTAACAGGTTTAGGCTGACTAATATCCTGTACTGTACTTAGGTTCTGGAAATTAAGTGTTTCAGATACTGCCATTTTCTTTACCTTTTATCTGAAACTGAATTAATAACCAGCGGGCACGTCAAGATTATCAATATACGCGGTGCCAGCAGGATTAGACACGAATGTCTGAAATCCACACACCATGTAAAAGATATCTGCCGTAGCCACGCCACCAGATGGGCCACGAATTTCAAAAATCTTACGACCATCAGTTGTATAGAAACCAATGGGTAAAATTTCTCCGCGTCCCCATACTTCATTGACAATAAAGTCAATTCTACTATTATCCCAATTGTAATGGAATTTCATAGGAGCACCTGCTAATTGCATTTTGTCGCCAAAATACATATCAAGTGCTTCATCCTTGGCCTGCTTTTGAATCATGATTACGAGTTGTCCAATTTCCTCGTAAGCAGCACCCTGAGCAGGATGGGACCATGCAGTAGGTTTGAAATTGTTGTCAATTCCAACCCTATTACCAATCTTATTAATAGCTAATCTTGGCAAAGGTAGAGCTAATGCCGAGTTATTACCATTAACACGATTAGAGCGAATTTCAGGAGTTGCGCTACGTGAAAATCCTAACCATGTTCCAGTTGAAGCATTGGAATGATGATAAGGAACACCAAATAGCGCGGGGAGTGACAATGGAGAAGTAATACCATTGGTAACAATGATATCAGTGGCAATCGCGCCAGCAATAGCAGGTGTTACAGCAACAGTTTTATTTTCCACGTCCCAAGTAGTGATTACACCACTACCACGAAGAGTAGCTAATGTAGCATCAAACACTTGGATGGTTTGACCATATCTCATTAAACGGGCACCAAATCCGTCCGTTGTTAGAGTATATGTGTCAACACCAGCAGCCGTTGCAACAGTAGTAATGGTGCCGATTGCACCAGTTCCAGCTTGCATTAACTGTGCGTCTAACTGTCTACGCATTTCATCTAATGCAGTTGCAGTAAGACGACGAACACCATTTGTAATGGCTTTACGTTCATCATCTGTTGACCACTGTGTAAGCTTTGTGTATTCAATATTCTCTGATAAGAATACTGAATTTAACACTGCTTTGTCGAAAGTAGGTCCACCACCGCGTCCTAAGTCTCCACCATCAGGATTAAAATACTGGAAACTTCCGCCGGGACGCAGTTCAAGTGGAACTCGCATCTGTCTGTTAGAGATTTTTTCTACGTCACGCTTTTTAATGTTGGCGTAGAATTTATCATCTCGTTCAAACAGTGTGCGAATCTTCGGAATAACACGCTCTAATTCAAGAGCGGCTACTTGAGATTCCACTACTGCCATAGGTTAATTCCTTTAGGTCCAGATAATTCTAAGACCATCCAATACACCATTTGTAGTTATTACAAATGATACTGGAGGAGAGGCACCAAAAGCAATACTAGTAGGGTCTGTTGGACTCAGAAGGATACCAGTATCACCACTGACGCCTTTCAAAGTGAGTGTAACTGTGTTTTCAGCAGGAGGAACAATAGTAGCTCCCTTGGGTGAACTTCCACCAGTAGGCACCGTAATGGTATTTGCGCCAGAAACTAAACTATAAATAGAAATAGCTCCTGGTGAATCTTCATTAGCTGCTGCCTCTAAAGAGAGATTGCCAATATAATCATCACTCAACGTAATTACTATCGCTCGTGTTGATGTAACTGGCACAATCTCTCCTGAAGTTAATCAGAATTAAGGAACTCTAATGTTGACATTCCTTTCGGAATATCTGCTGCATCTTTAACTTTGCCACCAGAACGGGATGATGGCACTCCCTCTTTAATTGGCCCTTTTTTATCAGGCTTTTCATCTACTTCATCAGCACTAACTTTACGACCAATACCTCTTAAAGCTTCATTTCTGGCCTTTTTTATGACTGAAGGCAACAGTGTTTTAGCTTTAGAAGTAAATGCAGATTTAATTCTATCTACAGATGTTTTTGAAAAATTATCCTTAAAAGCAGCTTCCCAAAGTTTATCTACTAATACTTTGAAACGTGTATCTTTTTCGATTAGTCCTTCTAATGTTTCTGTTGCTTCGCGAATAGCATTTCTTTTTACATAATCAGTCATTGAACTCTTGGGGTCAATATTTGCTGCAATAGTATTTTTGAGAGTATTATTTACGCGAGAATTTAAATCAGTCCGTGCAGTATCAAATTGTCTTTGAACAAATTGTCTTTCTCTAGTTTGTAATTCAGTATCTTTTTTATCATCTGTAGTAGTATCAACTGATAATTTCTTTGGTGGAACGAAATCTGATGAACCAAATACATATTGATTCAGAATTTGTGCTGCTGACAAAAGTGCTTCATTATTAGAACGTCTACCTTCTTCTACCATTGAAACGATAGTATGTTTAATGGTATTTCCAATTACATGAGTATGAGCTTTCTCATCTACCCTAGCTAAAGTAGTCATGTAGTCATCAACTACTTTATTGAACGCGCGAGGATATTGTTCTTTAATTACTTTCAATACAACTTCAGTATTTCCTTGCATTATATCATTATCAAATTTATCAAGAGTTTCAGCCTTTTCCTTGGCTTCTTTAGCATCTTGAATAGTAGGAAGTAATTCAGTAAACTGCTGTTCACGATAATATGCCTTTTCAAGATATGGAAAATCTTTGAAAAGAGCAGGATACTTTTTAAGTATTTCCTTACGTCGAACAGGAGTTACAAGTTCCAACTGTTCATCTGTTGGTCCTTCTAATTCCTCTTCAATTTCTGTTAATTCATCATCCTCTTCGTCATCATCTTTCTCTTCATCAATATCTTCTTTATCAACATCCTTATCTTTTCCTTTCTTGTCATCCTCCTTTTTTTCATCTTTCTTATCCTTACTTTTATCTTTATCCTTATCTTTATCTTCTAATGGAATAACTTCTGGTTTATCATCCTCCCCAAGAAATTCAATTACATCTTCTTTATTATCTGATGTAGGTGTTATAGGTGCAACTACACCAGTTCCTACAGGTGCATCTGGAGACATTAAAGGAAACATTAACTTATTGGACAGTAGCGACATCACCTTCTCCTGTTATGGGTGTTTCTAAGTTTTCCGTTGGTTCCTTCTGTCCTTTAACACCATCAGGACTAGAAACTTGCATTGCTTGCATTTGTATTTGTTGCATATGAGCTATACCATGCAACAAAACATTACGATATCCTAATTCATTTTCAATTTTAGCTAATCTGCCTGCTTCGCTAGTAACCCATTTCTGAACAATTTCAAATTCTATTGGATGTTTATCATATATTGGGTCAACATCTACTGATGATGTTTCGGGCATCATCGGGTCCATAGTTGGAATAGGCTCAGAATTTAAAAGTAATTTAATTTCATCATATTGTTTATTTCTATCATCTTCACCTGGAACAAAGAAATCAGGTAATCCAATTGCCTGTTTAACTAATGGTAAATTTTCAGGAGCAGTTAAAAATGCCATCAATTCAGGATTACCAGATTTAAAAATTTCCATAATAAGGTCTTTTTGTTGTGACCATGTTAATGGAAGATTTTCATTAGCTTCTAATTCTATCTTACCAATTTTACCTTCTAATTCGGCTCTGCGAATAAAAACATTAATAAAATTACCATCTTTATCACGTTGAACATCACGTTCATCACCCTGGTCCTTAGTTTCTTTGATGAACATAGGAATAGCTTTACCAAAAATATCTTTCCATAATGCAACAAGTATTTTCCAAGTATTTTGCTGTCTTTGTAATGCCTGCGCACGAGACATTGAATATTGTGATGCAGTCTCACTTCCTTCTAATGAACCACCAAATAATGATGGTAATGCACCGGATACTAATTGTGCTAATGATTGAATATTCTGAGCAAAGGGCATTACTTCTGGTGATAATATGGCTGTTTTAGCTTCATAGAATGCGTCATTTAATGATTTACCCGATTTAGGAGTAGCTTCATATACTCCCCCAGGATTAGCTTCTAATTGACGATATGCTTTAAAATTTAAAACTGCGGGGTCAGCAAATGTTTGACCAATACCATGTTCAATAGTTTGAACAATAAGAGAAATTAAATCATTAGTAATTTCTTGAATACTTGTAAGTAAAAGTCCTAAGGGGTCATGATTAAGATGGTCAGCAAGTGGATTATGACTAAGTGACCAACAATCATCTAGAGCTTCATTAACTGCTTCTGCAAAACAATCATTAACTATAACTACTCTAGCTCCATTAGGATAATCTTCTTTTAATTTATCTATGTCTTTTTGTTCTGGTAAAACATTAAAAGCAGCAGGGCGTAACCAAGCATTTCGAACAGTAACAACATTAAGAGGAAATTCACCTTGATATTGTGTAGATAATCTACTCCATTCCTCATAGGGGTCTTTTGGTCCTGCAGATGTTTTAATTTTATCTCTTAAATCTTTACCAAATTTACCATGTAAATGATTAAATTGTTCTACCACATTTGCATAATGAGTTTCATATGAATAAATAAGATAGGGAGTATCCTCTTGTTTCCTGGCATAATTAGCTATCTTAACATAAAGACAACCATATGCTTCTAAACAAATACGAGTTTTAGCTTCTTGTGTAACTCCTACTAATCTAGTTATAATTAATGGTTCTCTTTGAATTATAGGTAAAATTTCTTGCATACATGCAGGACACATATCCATGTCACCCTGCACAAAATCTTGAACAATTATATCAGAATCATTAGGTTGAAATTTATCTTTTTCTAATTCTAATCTTGCTTTTATAGCTTCTAATTCAGGAGTAATTAATTGGTCCTCTATTTGATAACCACATTCAGGACATGAAGTGTATTCATGTTCTTCAATATCTTCAGTAAGTTTCTTATCTTCATAAGTTCCATATTTCTTATCTGATTTTGAATATGAGTAACAAGCAATCATACCCTCTGTCATATAAATAAACAGAGCATGCAACCAAAGTAAATTGACATTATTATGACGAAATATGAGTTGGGCAATTTTATCTCCTGCCTTTGCTGTAGAAAGGTCAAGAGTACTATCTGCATCATCAGGAAAACACTTAATAGGAGGAACAACAACAGACAGAGCTGCAATGATTGACTCTAAATATGCTCTAAATACGTTTACTGGTTTATCGTATGATGCCTGGTCTGTATCATCAGTTTCAACTTCATTCCAAATACGCCAATCATGAGCAACTTCACTATACCAAATATTTTCAATACCTTCCCAAAGAAATTTTAATTTTCGCGCGGTTCTAATTTGTCTATCACGAACAGACCTATCTTCCTGGTCAAAATGATAAACTACATCTTTAAGTAATTTCTGAACTTCTTCTGATGGCTGCTTTTTCATTATAATTTAATATAATTCAATTAAATAAATTACATTTGGCCAGGATATGGTCCCTGATTAAGCATCATTGGATTTCTATATAAATTAGTTAATGGACTTGATGATAATGGTCCTTGCGGAGCCATATTATTACGTGGTGAAATAGAACCTAATGATGGTTGTGAACGTTGGTCAAATATTGCTGGTCGCGGTGCAGGAACATTAGGGTCCATTACTTGCTGACCAGTAGATGTAACTCTACGCTGTTGTTGCATAGGAGAATTCATTATCATTTGAAGTAACGCATCAATATTAGATGGTCCAGTATTCATACCTTGCTGTGGCATAGGCATATTCATATTAGAAGAAGGACCAAGATTAAATGGCATTATTTCCTCGCAAACTCTTTACGTTTTTTAGAAGGAGTCTTTTCTATCATTTCACGTGCAACTTCTTTTGATGGTCCTGTATCTAAACCCTTTTTAGATTTACCAGGATTATGAGCCATCATTTGCATAAAACGATATTGTTTAGCAGATTTAACAGGCATTAACTTATTTCATTGAAGGAAGTTGTATATCTTTACGTCTAACTCTACGTTCAGCTTCAGCTTGAAATGCTTCCTGTTCTTCAGGTCGTGCTAAATATTCCGGTCCACCAGGTAATAAGTTACGCATATACTTTAAAATTCCAGGCTTCTGTCCGATATGAGTTAATTCATGAACTAATACATCACCTAAATTAGATTTATTTTGTTCAATTACATCTTTATTAAGAGCAATAGTTCCCCAAGGCCAAGTAATTGCATCGGCATTAGGTCCAGAAGCATACTTCTCATACCAATTCATTGGTCTTACTCTATTAGTAAGAGTAGTTTCAGCAGGCATTTCTAATTCTCTACCTGCCCATTCACTTTGTAATTCAGGCCATTTAGTAGCAGTAGATTCAGACATAGGACCACCAAACATCCTTCTTATTAATGAAGGAGAAGGGTCAGTATTACGCTTGTCTTTCCCGTTCGGCACTATCTAACTCTTTTTCTAAATCTTCTGTTGCAATAGGTTTAGGAGCATCCTTCATTATTCTAGCTTTTACCCTATCCTCTTTTTCTAGTATCTGTTGTTTAACTTTCCAGGGTAATGTATGTGGTCTAGTTATTTGAACAGGTTCTTTATTGATTTCAATTTCAGGTTTTTCTAACATACTATCAATTAATCTTTTATTCTCCTGATGAGCAATAGCTAATTCTTTCTTTAATATTTCACAAGATTCACAAATAATAGATTCTTCATGTTCATCCTTACAATCAGGACAGTGTGGATTAAATAAATGATGAAAAAATTTACTTAGATTCATTTATTTTTACTTTCCAATCCTTAATAAAATCAGAATTTGGCATATTCATTAATTTATTAGTTGATTTAATTGGTAATGATGCCATTTTATATGCAAGTTCACCAACATTTGAATGACTGGATAATGTCATTCTAGTATTTATACAAGGACCAGATTCAATGACGTATGCCACGATGAAATCTCCTTGCAACAAATTGCATTGGAGGTTTAGCTTCGATATTTCTCATATTACGATAATAAGCTGTCCAATCCTGAGTAGCTTGTAATTTTCTAGTTAATTCTTCTTGTCGTTGAATCTTTTCAAATTCTGATGTTGCTTCTTCGAAATATCTTTCAGCAGAATCACATGCGTAGCGAATATCATCATAAGGGTCATCACCCTCAAATTCTGCTACATCTTCTGCTGCTTTACCATCTTTACCTTTTTTATCATAAGAACAAGCCTTAATAGAATCAATCATGATTGGACAACAATTAGGATGTCCTTCATGATGCTCATCTTCACATAAGAAAATTTGTAATTTAGGAATATTAGTTTCAGGTTCAATTGGTTCAAATAATGATAAATAAGATTTATAATCTATCTGGCCTTTATTACGGAGAAGCCACATTGCATATTCTTCACTATACTGTGGTATCTCTGCTGCTGGAATAACTGGTTTAAATTTCCATCTTAAATATTCATGAAGTAACATCTTACCTGCAACTCTTGAACCAGCGGAATTATCAGTTAATTCAATTGGTCTACCAATTGCAGTTTCAATTTGCTGTTGAATAGTATGTTCTTGTCCTCTATCTTGCCCCGCGCTTTTACAAAATTTAATAGCTTTAGGTTTTTCTCTTTCAGCAAAATCTTTTATTACAGGTGCCCATTCTTCAATCTTAGTTTTAGTCCAATAAATTTCTCTATATAAATAAAGTCTCTTTTGTGGTGATATTGCATAAAATCCAATATAGGTCATGGCCGCAAAGCCCCAATCACCTATAACGAATTTAGGCCACCATGAAGGAATCTCAAATGGTTTAATTGTATGTAGTGCATTTGGAGGTTCATCAGGATATCTTTTATCTCTAAATTCATCAAAAACTTGTCCAAGATATGCTGACCAATCTCCATATTTCTTAGCTTTCTTTTCTGCTTCGGGTCTACCATCTAATGATTGCGAATAAGCTGGGTCAATATGGTCTTTATTATCTTCTAGAGTAGCATGAATATAAATTCGTTTATTTCCTCCCCTACCTATTATTTTTCTTCCACCTTTTGGATAGGGGTCTACAAAACGTTTCTTAACAAAAGTATGCCCAATTCCACCAGGCATACCAGCACCACGAGTAATACTTGGTAAGCCGGAATCTTTAGGAGCACGATTTCGTTCAAAAGTAATGTATAGATATATGTATTCTGTACAATTGGTAAGTTCGTCTGGCGTAAACAACGAAATTTCCATCGAGTCAAAATTATGGACATCTTTTTCTTCCTCGCAATGAGCTAAGAATATTTGTGCGCCAGCATTAGCTAATCCTTGACCACCATATTGGTCTAGTCTAGGAAATGTCCAAATCATATCAGTGCCATTATAAGTGGCACCAAATCTGGCGTAATAATCTCTACTTCTACCTACAATCTCTTTCTTTAAATCTGGTCTAGTTCTTCGCATGAATACCTGTTTAAACGCAGGATTTTCATGCCAACGATGAATTATTCCATAAAGTAATAATACATCTGATTTACCAGAACCCGCTCCGCCACCATAAAATCCTTCTTTAATAGTTAAAGGTAAAGAAAGAAATTGTTCTTGTTTTCTATTAGGTTTCCAGATTCCCTTTTCTAGAATCATTACGGAATATTTACAATTACTGTAATACTAATTCTTAAACTAGAAGGAGTATCTGGAAAATTAGTAGGGTCAACCCCTGTTAATCTACCTTCTGCTGATAATCCATTTCTAGTTGCTGTAACTGAAAGTGTATGAGTTCCTTGGGTTAATGCAGGAATAGAAACTTGACAAGATGTATCAGTTGTGGTTCCTAGTTTTAAAGTACAGGTAGGGGGAGTAGCAATAGTTGTTGTATCAACCATAACTACTTGAGTATATGTAGCTACTTCAGTAGGATTGGCTCCAATGTATTCCCATTTGAATGTATGTGTAGTTTGTGCAAATGAAATTATTGGAATCAATAAAGTTAAAACTAACATCCAAATTTTACGCATATTATCTCCTAAAGAGTTGTTTGATATCTAATTAAACTACCTGTTTTAACTGTAGAATTTGAAGCTGTTGTAGTATTTTGTGCCCATTGTAATTGAATTGTTCCTGGTGTAGCACCCACAATTACTATGCAACGTAAATGAACACCATTAATATTTGCATTAGTTCCACCTGCTGTTAATGCAACCGCGGGTGTAAATAATGTTCCAGGTTGCACATTTGTTGCGGTAGTATCCCAATATGGAACTGATGCTGACCAACCTGGAGCAAAATACATCGTTGCCCCAGCAGGTATAGTAAAATTAAATTGCCAATCTGCTGCCGCACCACCTACTGCTGAAAGTAATAAGAAAACATCTACTATGTATATTTTATTAGCTAATACCGAAAAGAAAAGTTCAGCATCATTTTGTAATGTATTATTTTGAACAGATTCATCACCTGTTTTAACTACTAAATTTACAGCAGAACCACCATTAACCCATTCAGGATTAGCAGCAGCACCATTAGTTTTAAGTAATTGCCCTGCTACTCCTGCACCTAATTTAGCCCACGCGGCTGCATTTCTATATAAAATATCTCCCTGTGCAGCAGAACCAATAAAATCTAATATTTCAGATAATGTGCATTCTTCTACTGAACCTGCTCCTGCTGTCTTACGTCCTAAAATACGTGAAGTTGCAGATACATCTTGTATATCAGCATACGATATTGAACCAGGTTGTATACTTCCACTAAGACTGATGAATAT
>Ga0137342_1000003_pt1 | contig 40659 bp, 66 predicted proteins | sample EasRivERMLT466_2_FD_104769 | JGI IMG/M metagenome (GOLD analysis project Ga0137342, IMG submission 104769) | Soil microbial communities from meander-bound floodplain in the East River, Colorado, USA - East River MetaG ERMLT466_2 | ecosystem: Environmental > Terrestrial > Soil > Floodplain ... | reverse complement strand
GGACAAGTGATCCTGATAGTGCAGCATGGACAGATACAAATGACATTCCGTGTATCTGGCCTATCGCGGATCAGATGGATAATGGCGCTGCGTTACAGGTAAGAAGAGACTATCAGTACGGTGTTCAGAGACGAAGGAGGGGATCGTATGCACGATAGGAAGAGCCCATGGCACTGTACTTAGCTATTCCAAAAGCGTCGCATGCTATTGTTGAGGTTGCCACAAGCACCGTGATAAAGACATTGCTTCAAGTGGCGACACCGTCTACTACAGATATACGCGTAGTGGCGTGGGGGGTGTCCTTTGATGGTACAAGTGGTGTGCCTGGCGTTGTTACGCTTGTAGATGTCGATGTTGCAGCAACGTCACTGACTGGCTTGACAGCCGAAGAATGGGAGAGCGATGATAGCCAAGCTTCCTTATGCGTGAGCGGTACATCTGCCACTGGGTACGGTGCTGGGGCAGAAGGCACGATAGGCGCAAGCAGGATACTTGATGGCCAGGACCTTACGCCAAACTCTGGTGGGTATAGCATCTGGTTTCCGGTATATCCACGCGTGAAAGTCTCACGATTTCTCAGAATTAGAACCTTGTTTGCAGCAGATGTCAATTGCGTACCCTGGATACTCTTTCAAGAACCTGGGTAAACTGTGGCGCAGTATGGATTGATAGGGAATGTTAGACGGGTTGGATTTAAGGCAGTAGCTGGTGGGGATGTGTTTACTATAACACTGGATAGTGTTGTTACACCAGTTTCGAGTGTTGTTAAGAGAATAGATAAGACGTTGAGTGGTGTTGTGACACCAGTTTCTTTCATTGTTAAGCAGGTGGATAAAGTAGTAGGCGGTAGTATAACACCGCTAAGTCAAGTGGTTAAAATAGCTCACAAGATATTGAGTGGTGCTATTGCGCCTGTGAGCAGTATTGTTATTTCTGTCATTAGGAGTGTTATACTTGCTAGTGTTATTACGCCGATTTCGAGTATTGTTAAGCAAGTGAACAAAGTATTAGGTGGAAGTGTTACGCCAACGTCTATGGTTGTTAAGAGAGTAAGCAGGGCATTTTCAGGTGCTGTGACACCAGTATCGGGTATTGTTAAGACAGTGAATAAGACATTCTCAGGTGTTATCACCCTTGTAAGCAATCTTGCAACATCGTTGACAAGGAATATTGTCCTTTCAAGTGTCATAACACCAGTTTCAAGTATATCAAAGGTAGCAATCAAGGTACTTTCGTCGAGTATGACACCAGTTAGTCAGGTTGTTAAGAGTATACGTAGGACGTTGGTAAGCAGCATTACGCCGTTATCAAGTATTGTTAAACATATCAACAAGGTGCTCTCTAACAGTATAACTCCAGTGAGTTTTATCAGCAAGATAGCACGTAAGATACTTAACGCTGTTATAACACCTGTGAGTACTCTCCTGGTTTCACAGATTAGAAGTATCACACTTAACAGCGCGATTACACCAGTCTCAAGTATTGTTACAACGTTTATATCTGGCGGTGGAGCTATTTTAAGGTCAATGTTACCATTATTCAGGAGAAGAAGAAGATGATTAGTGAAGAGAGGGTAGGTGTTGGGTCAAGTATTAAGGTGCATAGAGTACAAGGTATACCTAGGCACAAGCTGCCATTAAGGGAAGTGTTGTATTGGTCTATGCCACACCGTGATACCAGCAAGGAAGTGCGAACATGGCGTAGGCATAATATGCGTAGGTTCTTAAGTGAGCTGTGGCGGCTGCGGCTCATGATGGCGGTGAGTAAAAGGACAGGGTATCCTTTTTGGTATGGATCATGTTGGCTTCGAAGCTTTGATGGTATTACTGGACAGGATGTACTGTATGGGCTAGCGTCAGTGCGGCTTGTAACAAATGCCGGGAGAGATGAGATTATTGACGAGTTCGATGCAGCAACAGCAGGAGCGTTTGACCTTACAAGTTTCAACTTTCATGGTATAGGGACTGGGGTAACAGGCCCTGCTGTAGGTGATACAGCGTTGCAGACTGAGTTGACGACTGAGTATAATCCTAATAGCACAAGGGCAACGGGTGTACAGTCACAGCCTACAAGTGATGTGTATAGGACTGTAGCAACGAATACACTTGATAGCGGGACACCAGCAATAACTGAGGCAGGTGTGTTAAGCCAAGCCGCTACAGGCGGTGGTGTGTTGTTAGATAGATTCACCTTTGCGGCGATAAACCTTGTTGGGGCTAATGGCGATGGAATACAGACGACTGTTAATTTGACCATGGCGTCAGGAGGATAAAGTGAGTGAGCGAGACGTGAGCTTAGAGCATGTTGGTACTGCTGAAGATGTACTGAGAAGGTTGATACATGAAAGGAAGATGCTAGAGAGTGCAGCAGACGTGTTGAAGACGTATAGAGAGGTAAAGAGTCAACTGCAGAATGCGACAGAGGAGCTAGGTGTAGTTGTGAGTAAAGTAGAGGAGGTAAAGGCTGAGATTGTAAGTATTGAGATGAAAAGGAACGTTGTGTTTGAAAAGGTAGAGAGAGAGATAAGAGCGTATGAAGAGGAAAGAAGGAATAAAGTAGAGAGTGATTTGGCAGAGGTACATAGAGGGCTAGCAGACGTAGTAGCACAATACACACAGGCTGTGCAGGATGTGGATGATGCAAAGGTAGAGTATGATTCGTTGATTAAAGAGAAAGAAAGAGAGTTAAGTAAGGTTGAAGAGCAGCTGACGTTGTTGAAGAGTGAGCATGTTGCGTTGGCAGAGGCGATAAGCAGAGCTATGACAATGTTTAAGCCGCAAGGGTAGTGATTGTACAGTAGGTTTTATATTTAACTGCGTTCGCACATCGTCTTCACAAAATCTCAGATTTGAGTAAGTACCATGGCTGGTACAGTAAGTAATGGTGAAGCAAAAGGACTTATCTATAGGATTCTATGGACTGTTCTAGGGTTAACTATATCTAGCGTCATAGCTTTAGGTAGCTTAGCAATTAAGAATATGAAGGACCATATTGATATAAATAATACACATATTATCAAGTTGATTGAAGATACACGTTTAGTGAGAGAAGAGCAGATTAGAAGATCAGCAAGGATTACAAGTTTAGAAAGTAGGATTGATGCGCTGGAGAAACATTTAGTTAGAATTGAAGGAGCATATAGAGTAAAGTATGGGTATGAGCTAGAGTCAGATGTAGAAGGTAGGTATAATGTGAGGAGGAAGCGATAGTATGATGTACGAAGGTGACAAGGTGCTTTTCTTGACATTAGAGGCTATGCCCATACCACACTCAAAGAAAGGCAGTAGGATGTATACAGTAGGTATTGTTACTGATATTAAGAGGTCAAGCAGTGGAGTCATTGTATTTGTTGTTGATAACTGTGGTGATAAGCATGTTGTATTTGAGAGATTTGTGCATGTTATCTTACCGCTTTCTCATGTTCCTCATGAGGCGAGTATAGAACTGTTCAACCCTCTTTAACTATTCAATTATACCCTGCCGTTAACGCCACCATTAGCGACCTATGTAAGTCATGTACTCCTGAAGTATTGTGTATACATCTTTGCCAGGACAGTTCATTGTTCCCCATAGCTGTGCACGGTGCCAAAGAGACCACAGCTCTTTTATGTGTATATCTCTGCAATCCTTAGGTGGCCTACAACAGACTGTTTCATCAGTTAGCTCTATCTGTTTGGTGTGATAAGTCACTGTGTGACAGACTGGACAGCGTGACGTGATTGTGTCAGTACGCTGACCGCTTTGCAGTGTGTAGTGACTCACGGCTGTATCCTTTCAGCTCACTGCAAGCAGTGATAGGTAGAAAATTTCTATACTTGTTGTTTGGAGTGCCTGGCAGTGCCTGGCTGAGTGAAACATTGGGGGTGTAAGGGGGATATATGGCACATAGCTATGGGTTCCCTGGACCATTTCACTTAGCACTATGTAGGTTACATCAGCCTAGGCTGAGCAGGCTGAGCTGTCAGTTTGGTAGAGATCAGTCAGTACTACAGTGTCACATTGACAGCTCAGCTTCTCACTTTGATAGAGTACACATTGGCATAGTTACTTGCGCACAGTGTACAGTTACTTAGGCCAGGTAGGCTGATGCTTGCTCAGCATTGTAGATCAATCTGATCTAGCTATCACATTGATAGAGTTCAGTTAGGGTTAGTCTAGCCACTATTAGTCACCCTCTCCCGTTCAGCTATAACTCATATTTTCAATACCTTACAGCAACCATTGCCCTATAGCCATAGACAGTGAGCTGCTCTATATGTATATGGAGTACACCGAGTAAGCAATCCTGAATGGGATAGCTAGCCCGGTGTATACTCACACAGCTTAGCATAGCCACGGCTTCCCACTACTCTCAGCATCAAGGTAGGTGAATCTGTGTGCTCTGTCAGCTGTAATCGCTGCCACATATCCTCCTCTGATGACAGCCCTCGTCTCAGCAAGAGCACTACGCTTCTCAGTATCGTACTCCTGGACGTAGGCAAGCTGCAATGCACGGTACGCCAAGCGCCATTGCTCATGAGTCAGTGTAACTGCATACGGTTCAATCATCTATCAGTCCTTGCTCTCTAAGCAGTGTGGATATAGACAGGCAAGGCCATTGACGCTTTGCCTTTATCGGTATCTTCCCTGTTGCAAATTGAGATACCATCACTTCAAAACACTTACAGTGCACCTCATCGTTGTAATAGTTCAGGTGCACTTCCCCTTTACACTTTGAACAATACAAACTGAACAAGCCGAGCTGTCTGTTCACTCATCACCTCTTCTGTAGCATATACACCACAGTACAGCAACAACAATTGACAGAGCAAGCCATATCAATGATATCTTTAACATTATCATTTACACTCGATCTCCATAAGCAGCAATGCTTGCATGACCTTACGTCTGCATTGATGACATAGATAATACTCTCGATAGAACACCTGTGTAGCGCTTCTCTTCCTTGTAGTATGCCCACTACAATTTTGAGCGATTCGTATTACTGTGTCTATCTGCTCTAAAGTCATGTTGTTACATGTAGACGAGTTCATTCTTCGCCCTTGTTACAGCAACATATCTCACATTCCTCTCCTGTTCAGCCTTCCAAGGCTGTATAGCTATTGCCTCATACTCTTTGAGCCATGTTGCGGCTAGCAGGAAACACCTGTCAGCCTCTAAGCCCTTAGCTCTGTGTACAGTACTCAGGCACACACCATTACCGTTATTAAACAGTGATTCTATCTCACTACATACATACTCTGGGGGTGCATCAAGATCATGTCGATGACAAAAGATCATCACTGAACCGTATTTATCCTCAACACGTTGCAGCTTCGTCTCATCTTCTCTTGCACAGGCTACGGCCATCTCACGTTCATACCATGCAGTGAGCTTTGCTATTAATTGTCTGACATTTAATGCATCCTGTCTCTTTATCAGTGCAATAAGGCCATGACCTATGTCTCTGCCTCGAACATAACAGGGTATGCCACGCTGTAATAAGTCATACGCCATATCAATGAGCGGTCTATTGATCCTGCACAGTATGATATCATTTGACGTGTACAATTCCCTTTCTGGGAGAGAGCGTCGTACAGTGCCTTGTGGGCTGTCCTCCCATGGCTCAATATCAGGGTATATAAGTGCTGCCTCTTTCACAACAGCTTGAGCACAGCGGTAACTGATAGAGAGAGGCATTTGTGTGCAGTTGAACGACTCCTTGAGGTAACTCATGCCATTATTCATAGCTCCCTTGAATCCATAGATAGACTGGTGGGTATCGCCGACGAGGACATATCGCTCAGCATTCAATGTTTTAAGCAGCAGTGCCTCTGCTGGGTTAAAGTCCTGCACTTCGTCGCCCATTACTGTGTGGTACTCTGGCATTGCACAGTTGTATATCAGCGGAAAACGAATCTGGTCGGCGAAGTCGATGACATTTGTCATGTTATCACTCGCAGTAAGGGTATTGACAGTATCCTCGTACATAGATGGGTATTCATCAAGGTCGTATGTCGACACCATCTTATTATATGCCTGGACTGTAAATATCTCACCAGTATTGATGCCTTTAACAGCACTTACAGAGTGAGCAAGCATGTACTCTTGCCCTCTTGCTTCTTTGCCAGCAAACTTACCTCTGCGTCTATCTCTGATAATACCTAACACCTTCTTATCGTCCAATGTAACTTTACCGAAGGTTTTGTATATTGCTCTTGCTCCTAAGCTGTGTGTTGTCAGTACATCGCTGCCTTGCCTTTGAGGTAGAGCAGCAGTAGCAGTAACTTGATTAGCTTTACCGAACACTAAGTATACAGTAGGCTTGTCAGTCAATGTCCATAGATGCTTGATATTTGTTGTCTTGCCACTACCAGGGCATGCTTGCACGATTATATTATCTTCACTATCAGCAAACTGTGAGAAGATAGCTTCGCTGTAGTTTGACCATTTCATGTTATTTCCTCTATATTTACTAAAGCAGTGAAACTATCAGGATCAAACGACGCATTGTCCATTTTCAGTATGCTACAGAAGTTGTTTATCAGTTCATCTGTATAAATCGTAATAGTAGTGTTACAGTGTATATCACTCTTGGCAAGCATATCCTTTATTGTCTGTCTTGATACAGCTATAGCCGCAGCTATTCTTAAATGGTCTCTCAGTGTCATCTATCATCCCTCATTATTTGGCACAAGAAGCCATCTCATTGCATACGCATACATCCCGGCTTCATGTAAACGTGGTGCATGCCTTATGTCCTCATACGATAAGTCTTCATCCTCACTACATATTAGCTCTACTTGGATATATCTCCCCTCACACATGAAGGCCACATTATAGAGATTACCACCCTGTATAGCTTGCACTGATTGCGCTATCAATATCATGTTATGGGTCATATTATGTAAGCCTTCTCATGAATAGTTTATCAGTGTCAGTGCTGACGTCCTTTGCCTTATAGAGTGTCCACAGTCCATTCTCATCTCTAGACAGTGAAATCTCCTTATCCTTCACAAGCCTACCTTTCTCAATCCTGAGCTTGGTCTTGAGCAAGGACCACTCATTGCTACAATTCCCGCCTAACGAGTGATGACCTGCAGCTCTATTCTCACTATGAGGTGGATGGTGTATAAGTAGCCATGGTATATTTCCGCATATATCCTTCATGATATTGATAGGAATAAGCACACTCTCAGTGTTAATTGGCCAAGCGGTGAGGTTGTATAAACTGTCAAAAACAACAAAGCCAGGTTGGAATGTTTGTACATAGTTGGCAATGCGTGCAACGTAATCAGGTGTACCAAAACAGCGTGACGGTATCTCAATGGCGGTGAATCCCTCACTTGTAGGTGCAATGCGTTTAAGCATCGCTCGCCATTCATCGACTAGACTGTCAGCTTGCAGGTACAGGATAGATGTCTTTAGTGTCTGCCGACCAAGAAAAGGAGTACCCTTATGCAAGGCATCACACATCTGCATAGCAAAGGTTGTCTTACCAAGTCCACGGGTACCGTAGAATAATGTCCAGCCTACGTCTGGTAGTAAATCCTGGATAAGCCAACGTAAGTTATCCTCCTCTTGTAAGAATTTGCTAATTTTGACGACGCGCATGTTTAGTGGCCTCTATATATATTTGTTATTATCTCAAGGAATCGTAATATCCGTGTAAACACTTCTTGCTCTGGACCCTCAGCGGTGTAGCTCCCTCTCAAGTGCTTGATATCAGATGCAATCAATTTAATTGCCCTCAGCTTTGCTGCTAGCTCTCGCTCCATTTGCACAATATCCATTATCACTTCCCCTCAAGTATGTCCATAATTTGCCTTGTAGTGCGTCCAAGCAGTATTACGTTATCTGGTCTTGCTGAGTTTTTATGACAAGTAGTAGTGTGAGAGTATTTTGTTGTGTTTTCATACCAGGTATCTGTTAACTTATGGTAGACAAACATTGGATAATGATATCCGTAAGAGTACACAACATAGTAGTCATCTTCTAACCGAGAGAATATATGTCCTAGTCTGAAAACAGCCTTTTGTTCGATCTTGCCCCTTGCTTGTCTTGCACTCTCTCTCTGTGATAGAGCCATAACTGTTATCCTCTCAGGTATAGAGAGACAAATAGGAATAGGGTATAGCCTATACTGAACTATACCCTACTATCAGCACTATCGGCGGCATCCTCTCTAGTTAGAGCTGTGTATACATAGAACTATACATAGTCTGTCCTTTCAAAGAGGTGATCTTTACGTATGGCTCAAATAAAACCATACCCCGTTTTGTGTCTCTCACAGCCTCTCTGAGCTGTTTCACGGATCACTTGGCACTGACAGCCACAGTAGCAGGCTCAGCCTTCTCCTTATCAGTGCTAAGCACTGCTGTGAGCCGCTCGATAACGTCGTTACGGTCGTCAGGCCAAATGTAGTCGTCCATCTCATCCTGGAGCACAGAGCGTGCAAATTCTTGGAGGGCTTTAGATGGCATCAAGTCAAGCATGTCGTGCCTGGCCTTTGCTGTAGCACTTGTACGTTGTTGCGGCGTTACCATCCGCTCATACGTTGTGAACAGTTGCGAAAGTGCGTCCTCAAGCTGCTCAGTGTGATGTGCGATACGCTCTAGAGCTTTCGCTAAAACAACGGACGGCTTTTTCTCACTTTCAATCCTCTCAGCTATTGCTGCTCGAACATCAGCACAATTGCCAGCATTGCTGTATCCTGTCGGCATGAAGCTCGCCTGGACTTTATCATCCTGCCATATCATACGGTCAAACCCTGTAAAGTTCGCCATTGCTTTTCCCTCACGTGAGTTATAGTTTCATCATTTCTTGAACGAGAATCACTGCGATACGATGCTTACACAGTCCCCCTCTTGCTGTTGTGTAGTCTGGACAGGTGCAGCTTTCACTGTCTACACAATATTGTACATGATTATCCTCAAGAAGAGAAGTACTTTCTTTGTGAATGAGCCAGCTATCAATTATCACTACCTCTAGAGAGTTATACACAGGTTCAATGTCATACCCATGACCATTTACAATCTCATACGCTCTATCCAAGCGTTGTCTGACCTTGATATCCTCAATAGGAAGGCGTTGTGATACCTCGAAGTAAGCAGCCCGGATATTTTTATGTATTGTGATTTGAGGATTGAGCATAGTTTGCCTCTGCTACTGAGAGTAGCTAAAACCCAGCCTGTTCATGTTTAACTGGGATAAGTACAGCTTGCTTACTCTCCCAGACCACTATTTGCGCTTTCAATCTATCTGTAACTGGTATAGCCCCCTTTAGCTTACCGTTGACACTTATCTTTGCAGCGCCATTCCGACCTAGATGATAGTAATTCGCACGGGTCAAACTGCGCATCTTGACATACTTTGTAGAATAGGGTTTATCAAAGTCTGGACGATACCCTATTGCTTCAAGATAGCGGATAAAGCGCTGTCGCCACGTTGCTGTGGGCATATTAATTGACCTCTTTAGTTACAGCTGTTATCTCTTCTGTACATATCTCAGGTAACAGCTAGACAAAGCTATACAACTGACAAGCGTTGCAGTCAATTGTGATATAACGTAGGGTACCTTCAGAGTTAAATAGCACCCCTTGTTGCAACATAGTTTCATAGACCTTTTGAATATAACTGCATATACCTTTTCTCATGTTAATATAGCCCCCTGTCTATGAGAGCTTGCTCATTCCATTCTTGAGCGAGATATGCAATGATATCGTTGACACAGCCTATACAGTACTTGTCATCACCTCGTTCAATCGGTACAACCATACAGTATTCACAGTATACTTTAGACGTCTGTATCTCTCGCACATCTGTCTCGTTTGCCCATGCTTCAATTTGCTCTCTCGGTGTCATATATCTACCTCCTTAACATTGTTTACAATAGCTCACAACTAGTGATTTGAGCCTAACAACAGTAGGATAATGATAATGAGCAGAAATATCTCCATTTATTCTCCTTCTGTATATGTTAGTGCTGCTACAACGTGAGACCAAGCCTCGTCGAATAGCTCTCTATCATTGGTATCGATGATATATACTGCACAGCGTAGAGCTGTACATAGATAGCCTTGATCACAGTCACAGTTTGTTTTCTTACACTCTAGCCCAGGATTAGCCTTTAAGAGCATCTGGGCTAGATAGCTAGGGGTAGGGAAATGTGGCTCTCTATCATTTGCAATACCTACCAATGGACTAAGAAACTTACAGACAATACCACCCACACAATAATCCTCTACTGCTATAGACTGGCCTTTCTCTGCTACAGGTGTATGTGCTGTTTGCCACTCTTGAACCATTGCTGCTACTTGGTTGGTATTCATTAACAGATTCTCCTGTTTCATGCTTTCGCAATTGTCAATGTTGCTACACAGCAACAGACAGGAGTAGGTAGCTGCTTGCATCCACGTATACCAGTCACTCAGGCTAGCTGTTAGGGATTACCAGGAGTACCAGGCTAGGCTGCTATGCTCGTCTAGCTATCATCACACTGTACTGCGTGTGTCCTAGTGGTCAGCTACGGCTTTTCTGAGCCGTTAATCCTGTACCTAATTTCCGCATGAGAAGTAGAAGCAAGGGACCTAGTGACTCTAACCGCCATCTGCGTTATCGCAGTAGATGACATAACAATACGCCTTTGACTTCAGAACGTCAAGGGGTGGAGTGAGAAAATACACTTCACTGGCTATTTATTTTCACACATTATTTTCACCGCGTAGATACTGAGTGAAAGGCGATTTTCAACAATCGCTACAGGGGTAGTATCTTTGTATGTCTACTCGCTAGGATGTTCTACAGGCGATCCTAGCGCCTTTCTGCAGGTACATTTCAAGGCTCACTGCATACAGCAATAACCGTGCCATTTCATGCAGTAAAATATATATCTCTGCTACACAAAATGGCACGCTTTATGCAATAGATACCTTATATACCTTCAAACAGCACAGTGCCGCAGCATGGAGTAGTAAAAGGTATAGTATCAATAACGTGCCACCTATGACAGTGTGCAACAAGCTGTCTAGTCTCATCTGGTAAGATGCCACCTATTGGTAATTCGCTCAGTGCATTTTGTACCTTTCGGTAGACTGTATCACTTTGTACCTTATCTAAACGCTCACTATCTATATGCACTCTTTTATAATACACTAACAGATTAGATAGTTTCTTTCGATACACTTCTCTTGACACTATCTTGTCTATCACATTACACCTCATACTCTATCATTATGAGAGCTACCTATCAAATCGGTAGACTGTATCACTTTGTACCTTGACGCCGACTAGGTCACTTGTATTGAGGGTTACAGTATCTATTGTTAGACAAACATACTGCGGCTAAACTTTTCATTTTATTAGCTGTCCAGTTTTCACGCTCTCTTTCTAGTAGTAACACAGAGAAAAGTCTTAGGCACCGCCAGGTTAGTCTACGCTATACAACTTTTGTAGTGTAAACTTCACGATAATGGTGTACAGTATTGCACACGTACAACAGCATATCTACAGGAGAATCCTATGTTATACAGTGATGCATTGAGAACGCACGAAGCACTTGATCAAGCACTTGATGTTGCTCTTATAAAGGATGACGCCTATGATGAACGTTGTGAGCAAAGAGCTGTGCAGTGTCGCAATAAACATGCCAAGTTGGGTGACAGTTCTCAAGTATTTCATATTTCATCTAGTGTTATACCTGTTGAGAAATAGTTAACGCTAACTGCAATGAAATCAATACTCATTTTTTCCTTGACAGCTTTGCGTTTCAGTAATACACTCTGTGAACCCCGTAGGGGAAGGCTCAGCGGTGAGCTGCTGTGTGCTCGCCCTGTCTGCATGTGTCTGCATGTGTGTGTGATCTAAAACTGTCTATGACTTGGCTGATCCACTTCTGTCCTGTGTGTTTGTCAACTTCATAAATTTCTACCTCTGTCAGTAAGCGTAGTGCTATAGCGAATAGTTCACTTTCGTCTCTCAGACTATACTTCTGTACTAAAGCTTTCATCAGTCGATACTCAGCCTTCGGCAATTGCCTCATACGTAGGCTGTAGGTATTTTTCTCGCTCATTTTCCTCTCACTATTTTTGTATTTTACTCTTGACACAGTGAACAGCAGATATTATACTGTAGTCACGTTCGAGGTGCAATGAATAAAATGGTGAAAAGGAAAGGAAATATGGCGATAAAGACAGAGACGCATAGCGATGCTGCAATAGCTGTAGAGCTACCGGATTTGAAGGACTGTTCAGCCGTTGAGCAGTTCATGGCAACCTTGAAGGGGCAGACGCACTTACACGGTGTCCGTAAGCTCCTGGGCTGTTGTGAGCAGATTTTGAGACATACAGATTTCATTCGGCGTTTTGAGCGTAAGGCAGCACTAGCTGTGCAGGTCGTCAACGGCGTAAGAACACCGCTACAGGCTGAAAAGGATCATGAGAGGTCACTACGTGTGATAGCACAGAAATTTTATAGCTCGTTAAATTATGCAACGTTGCTTAAGCATGCTGTTGCACTTGATGTTGATCTTGATAGATTCTGTCCTGTAAATGCTGAAGAGGGTACTGAGAAGCTTGTACAAGCTATTGTCGTTGCTCATATTGATTATGAGCGCTCAATTACAGGATTTTAGATTATGCCAATGGTATCTAGAGGCAATGGTGAGTTTAAAAAGCTGCGACCGCTTATTAGTGGTGTTACACAGTGCGGTAAAACATTCTCGCTTCGTACATTTATCTATGGTAACTATGACTATTGGGGTGAAGAAAGAGAGGAAGCAATAGAGTACGCTGCAGGTAGACATATGGTTATATTGAGTGTGCCTGGTGAGACAGGGTATAAAGCACTACCACCTGATACAGATAACATCAGTTGTTTCTATGAAGAAACAGTACCAGGTACAGATATTGCTAGTGGTGAGTATTCTGCATCAATAATTGAAGACTTCAATAAACTGTACAAGGAGTGTGAGAAGAATAAGCCGGATATTCTTTTTATCGATGGAGGGCATGTCCTCTACGATCATCTTTTTAACAAAGGTACAAACGGAGAATGGTTGAATGGCACTGATATGAGCATTAACCCTAAAACAGGTCTTGCTACTGATAAGTACAGAGCAGCAAGAGCACACGATACTGCACAGAAGGTGTTCATTAATTATTTGGGTATGTATTATAGTTCGCCTATACCTATACTTGGTATGACTGTGTGGGAAGACTGGAAAGGTTCACAGAGTGAGAGTGAGAGAGCTGCAGGTATTGAAGCCGCTAGATATCTGTGGCCCGCTGTAGCTGGAGCAATGTCTATAAAAATGCCTGGTAAGTTTGATGCACGCTTATCAGCAAGGCTAGAAAAGAGGTGTATACACAATTGTGATAAGAGTAAGAGAGGTGAAGAGCACTATGTATGGCAGTTCTGGAACAAGAATGATGTTAGAGGTGTAGGTGTAAAGGGCTTAACAATGACACCAGGAATGATAGACAGGCCGTGGATACATCAGAGTTATCCAGCGCTGCAAGCGTTGATGCGGAGGGTATAGTGTATGACAGGGTATAGTGCATTTATCGAAGAGAAGATGTTAGAGGGTCTCAGTGATGGTATCAAACGAAGTGTTAACAGAGCAAAGTTAGCGCTCAATGAAAGTGAGGGTAATTGGCTAGCTGCACTTGACGCTTTATTACTTGCTATGAGATTGACAATTGATTTACAGTCTATCAAGGATAAAGCTAATGGCACTGCTGTATAAAGCTAGGGAGAATGAAGGGTTTGATGTATTACAAGAAGGTATTGAGAAGAATGCTATTTATGAACGTGATATGGAAAGAGTAAAGATAATGGCGACAAGGAATAACGCTAAACCGCAGATTGATGATTACATTGACACACCAACTGCAAGAGAGAAGGCTATGGAAAAGAGAAATGACGATATTGATGTTATACCTGATGAGCTTGATGATGAAGGTTCAAAACCCTCTAGCACAAGTGCGCAAGTAAATGGGCAGAGTTCGAGTACAAGTTCTGGTATGACCATTGACCAGTTAAATGCAACGGGCTTTGATAACAAGAGGGATGACCACACATATAGGACTCTCAACAATCCTACTGGTGACTGGCTGAAAACTGAGCGCTGGAAGTTCAGCAAGGTTGTGTATGAAGGTGACTGTATGCCGGGGGATATTGACCCTACAGGTAGGACAATGCTTATAGTTAGCGGTAAGCCTAATCCAAGACAGGTAGGTGATATTGAGTATGCGCCGGATCTTTTCTTAAGAATATCTCCTGATATAAGGTATAAAAAAGATAAACCCGGCGAGATTGATAATTCACATAAACTGTATATTAAGGCTAAAGAGGATGTATACCTGAGTATACATAGCGAGAGAGCTACATCTTTTGGTCAGCTTATAGCGATGCTTGAAGAAGATTCGTACAAGGTGCGAACAATGAACGGTGATAATGGGCCGATTATTTTGGATATAAAGGATAAGAATAGTGGTGAGCGTAGGAGTTAATCCGTGGTATGTGAAGTAATACTTGACTATTACGGCTTTAGGCGTGTTGTGTATGCAGACAACGATTTGTTGAGGATAGATTACCATGTTTACGAAAGTACATATCTCGTTAGTGATCTAAAGAGTGTTAAATGGGTATTTGTAAAAACTGATACACCTAATGTGTATGTGTATTCGCACAAGGAGAGTTAGATAGTATACGGGTACTCTCTCTTTCACAAAGGCTTAGTGGGCCTAAAGCGTGGTGATAACTTGCGCTCTGTGTCTCCTCCTACTGTTGTTGGTAGAAAATACAGAGAGTGTCCGCAAGGAAAGCCTGTGAGAATCAGGGCTGTGGGGAGAGTACTCTTTCTATTATGGAGAGTAAAATGAATCTGAATGATTACGCTAGAGATTGTCACGCTGCGAATATAACTTGGTGGCATGATCCAATAACTGGAGGGTATATAGATAGAAATAAAGGTGAGTTGTTAATGTTGATGGTGAGTGAAATAGCAGAGGCGATGGAGGGAGAGCGTAAGGCGCTTATGGATAGTCATATACCACATCGCAAGTCAGTCGAGGTAGAGTTAGTTGATCTTCTAATTCGTGTGTTTGACTATGCCGGTGGTTATAATCTTGACTTACAAGGTGCATATGATGAGAAGTGTGAGTATAACCGTACTCGTATGGATCATAAAACATATGCAAGAGTGGCTATTCATGGGAAGAAGTGGTGATGATATCGCTAAAGCTGTCGAGTTCGTTACTAGGTAAGATAGGCGTATAGCTATTATAGCTATAATACTGTCAACGGTTATAAATACGATAATCTATGCTGTAAGAAGAGAGTTGCTGTTTCATGCAACGCCTGTATCGTCTAAATGGAGAGGACACTAGCCTTTCAAGCTGGCAACGTGAGTTCGAGTCTCACTACAGGCATGTTATGTAATGGGGGGGGGGCATAAATATAATGATTAAGCATGGTAAGCCACCATACCTTGAGTGTAGCAGTAAGGGCTTTAGACGATTGAGCGCTTTTTATGCAAGGCTGAAAAGTCACAATAATAAGTCCATCGAGGAAATATACCAAGCAGCGAAGGTGTTTGATAATGGTACAACAGGACTAAGTTGGCATGTAGCAAAGGGTAGAATGCCTATCAACGTTGAAGAGGTTCATGCGTTGTATAGTGTTTTATGGAATATGTATATTATGGAGAATCCTGAACTGCTTGATGTTATTAAGTGTGCCTCTGGCCTGTCAGATTTCTACGGTCAAGCCAGTCATGCATGTCAAGCAACAGAGCTATGGCGAATACGGCTTATTTCTATGGATACAGAGAAGGTAAGATAAGTGAAAGTAACACTATGCGGTTCACTGAAGTATGAGAAAGAAATACAACTGGAGTTTGTTCATGCTATGACTGTAAAGACGCTCACAGATAAAATACATTGTTTTGAGGTAAGTATTAACAGCGTCAACACTTACCTGAAATCAGCTAATTTGTAGTCGTGACGGTTATTAGTATTTAAAAGATTGTCACTGAGAAGTGATTAGAGGGTTAAATGAAACCAACAGGTACAACTAAGTTTGTGTTGAGAAGTGAAGAGGATAAAAGGTATTATAGGGAGAATTATGAGGTAAAAGCGAATACATCTGTTGTCGTAGATATAATTGAAAATATAATTGTAGATGTGATTGGAAAAAGTTTTGTTGCTGTTGAGAGGTTGTAAGGCCGAACTTTAACTGAAATAGGGCACTATGAAGGTATTGATTATGTTAATAACTAGAATAAAGTACAACGGTTGCTAAAGTGATACAAAAATGTATATTGATAAATACAAAAGAGGAAATATATGTTACCGCTACCTAGTAGTTGCGAAGGCTGCCCGTTCAATAGGTATAAGGATGCTGACTCTACCTGCCCTACCTGAGATCAAAATGCTAAGGGTTAATCGTGTATCTCAAATTATTCTACCTATTAAATATAATAGTGACACTGGAGGGTATCATAGATAATGAGTGATATTACTAACATTATGTTAACTTTTTCCTGTCTTGAAGATGATGGGAAGTTTGAGAAGAGTATGATTGATTACTTTAAGGCGACAGATGGACCTAAAGAGCGTCTTGTTAAGTTTGACTCTAATACATTACCCTGTTACGCTTTTGAGGCGTATTTATACGTTGGCACATTCAATTATATGAATAAAGATGCGTTTATGCTTTTTCTTATAGATTATCAATGGAGGAATAGAGAATCTGTACAGGTGTTTATACAGACACAAGAATCATCTATGTTTAGTGAGATGACTTTAGGTTTATATGGTTATTACACAAAGTTAAATGATCTTTAAGGAGAGGGAAATTAATAGTGATACCATTGCCATCAAGCTGTGAGGGATGTCCTTTCTATAAATACAAGGATCATCCAGATAACTCCTTTACACCTGACTTTGTTGTGCCTTCGTCAGTAGTATACTTCATAGCACAAAATCCAGGTAAGGATGAAGCGCTAGGTCATAGGTTGGTAGCAAGGACATATCATGGATACGGACAGAGCAGCGATGAATATGAGGAAGTACAGCCACAACCTCTTATTGGAGCTACAGGAAAGGCGTTTGATACGCGGTTCTTACCACTTACTGGCCTTAGCCGGGATGAAGTATCCCTTGGTAATGCTATCAGATGTAGACCTGGGAAAGCGTTAGGTCTAGCGAGAGCAGATGAACTGCCGTTAATCACAGCGACAATGAAACTTGAGAGTAGTAAGGCGGATATCGTCAATGCCTTGAAGCACTGTAAGGCTGCTCACCTTAAGGTACCTGATAGTGTAAAGGTTGTAGTGACAATGGGTAGGCATGCCATGTTTGCTATGACAGGTCTATCAAAAGATGAAGATGAGTATAAAAAGAAACAAAGTGTGTTAGAGAGTTGGAGAGGATATGCTGTTAATGTTAGTGATTACAGTGCAAGTACTACTGTTGATACTTCTATCTATCATAGTTTACTTAATTTGGAAAACGGTCAAGCCGTACCTGAAAGAGTAGTTTTCATGACCATGCACCTTGCAGCTCTTTTCTACGGTGACAACAAGCGTTTTTACCATGCAACATTACAAGATTACCATAAACTAGGTATGTTGTTAAGGGGTGAGTGGCCGTTGCCATTACCGCTTTGGAGCAATAAAGGACCTGTAGAGTGGCCTTCATACAGCGCTTTTGATACAGAGTACAACCCTGATACAGCAGAGCTGTATAGATGGAGTATGTGCGATAGACATAATAATCTCTACGCTGTTGAGTTTGATAGCAGTTATAATAGTAGACTTCCTGTTGCCGTGGGAAGTGTCGTTCTTATCCAGAATGCTCTGGCTGACATTAGCTATCTTAGTAGGATCGTTGATATTCGCAATGTTAAACTCGAAGATATGATGCTTGCGCATTCTGTGTTATGGAGTGGTGAGCCGCACTCACTTAACTATATTAACAGTGTCTATGGTACACTTAACAGGTATAAACATTTGAGTGCTGATAACCCGCAGTTATACAGCGCTCTTGATGCTTGGGAACCGATGCAGATGTGGCGGTCTTATTTTATACCTGAGTTTAAGCGCGATCCGCAGTCGTGGTATGTCTATAAGAAGTACCGCTTACCGCTTATCAACATTATTGATAAGGCTCAGCGTAGTGGTGTGAAGCTGGATAGCTCTCGCTTAACAGATGTTCAAGCAATACTGCTAGAGCGGCTTGAAGGATATAGACTAAAAGCTCAGGATATAACTGGTGATCCTTTATTTAATATAGGTGGATCAAAAAGACTCAAAGAGGTAATATATGGCTAGAGATATATGCACTACAGATGACAGTATCATAATCTTATCGAGCCCAGAGGGTAGGTGTGTTTTTAAGAAGCGCTTGATACATGGCTATAGGGTTACATACGATATAAATGGACAAGTTGAGGGCGTTGTAGTTATCTTTGCATATACAGTACTTGTGAGTGTGTATAAAGAGGAGTTACCTAAGTTAGAGGAGTTGTTTAGTGTATGCTATAGAAAGGGAGAGTTAGAAGGATAAACAGTGAAGGGGTGATATATGATAGTTAGTATTAAGGAAGATAATTTATGGATGATCTTGTAGAGGTGAAGATAAAGGATGGAGTTTTCTGGATGACGACTAAAGAGGAATTAAAGCAATTACTAGACGTGGTTAAGAAGGTTCAAGTTGGTGACGTATTGGAGATAAGATTTAAGGATTTAGAGGACCCATATACAGTATATCTTACTTTCAATCATGTGGTGAGGTTAGAGGAAAGATTAAGAGAAATAGAGAATGGTAAGCGGGGATAATGTTACGTTGCTATCAATGGGCAAAGGATAGAAGATGGCTTACAAGCAGAGTAACAGCCATAACTTACAGCGTGACACGCTACGTAAGATAGTTGCATCATCTACAGCTACAGAGGCAGTAAAAGAACTTGCAGCGATACGTATCGCTTACAGTGAAGACGCCAAGCTCTTAACCGCTACAATTAATAAACTTATAGGTATTGATAGACTATACCTTCACCACTTACCAACACAAACAAGTGGCCGTTGGAGTACTTGGATAACTAACTGGCCTAGGTCGTGTATCAATACGACATGCCCTCATGACGAGCATGAGTGGACTGATGTATGCTGGTCTGTACGTGACATACTACGACCTGATAGTGACGAAGTATTAATAACATGGGATCATGATAATATTGAAGGGAAGATACATGATCTTATCGTCAATGACGAAGCTGCTATTGCTGCTCATACAGAAGGTTTTGACCTTCATACAATTACCTGTTGTGATATTTTTAATTATGAGTATCCATCTAACCTTAAAAATCCTCACACTTCAGAGGAGGATAGTGAATGGCGTAGTAAGTATAACTGGCAAGGTAAGGATACAAAGCAACGAGTACTAGCAAAGAACTTTAATCATGGGTCAAAGTACACAGAGTCATATAAGTTTGTTCATAAGATACAGGGGGTAGAGAGATATGGAGTTAATTATAAGGGGCTTGAAAGTCTCGCCAAGCGATACATTGTCAGTAAAGACAGTGCCTGGCAGTGTAAACTTAACATTATGGCGCGAATCAGGAAAGAGCGTATTGCTAGAACTCTCTACGGATTTAGACGTGTTTTCTTTGACAGCAGTGCTGAAACAGGAAGGGAAGGATTCAGTCATATTATCAGTGGAACGGTGAGTGATTATAATAACATGACGTTAATAATGCTCGAAGATTATCTTAAAGAGTACAATAGATTATTACATAATGCTCACGATGGAGATAAAATAGCGATTAAGAAAGATAAGTGGAATAATGAATGCGTTATAGCAATGGAGCAAGGGCTTAGAGATATAATTGAACGCCCTATTACATATGAAGGGCGTAGCTTGGTGATGACTGCTGGTATCAAGATTTATACATAGTTACGCTACAATTATACCACCTTGATAGTAAGATACTATTCGTATAAGGAAAGTTTCAGCGATGTCAGTTTCGATATATAGTATATAAGCGATACCTTATAATGTCTTTGACGGTTGAATAGCCATTATAGTATACCCAAGGATAGGATTCTTAAAACAATCTCTATACTGATAAATGTACCACCTGACGCTGTGACTGTTGCGGTAAAGTTATATGCACCTGGTGTAAAGGAAGTTGATAATGGGAAGATTGACCGTGTAGCTGACAGTATGGAACCTATAAAAAATATTGGAGCCCCGTTGACAGACAGGGCAAAGCTATATATAGTACCACCGGACGTAAAACAGTATAAGTCTGGGTTAATTTGGGCAATGATATTACTAGAACTATTTAGTGTAGCAAATATTGGTGTTGTGAACGGTGACCCGACTGCGCCAGCAGTATAAGTATTTGAAAGGCTTTTTCCGCCATCTATCCATTTCATATTATTTGGTTGGGTACTATCATATACAAGTATTTGTCCATTTATCCCACCACTCAAGATATGTCCATCATTCCATTCATTTGCGCTTACCAAGGTGCTGTCCGGGCTATCACTCTTTGCACTTACGAATGGGTGTGTGATAAACTCAGCCATCTTTCTAGCCTCATCTATAAAATAGTAAAGATATGGTACTTTTTAGATATCATCTCAGTGTCGCCATTGCTTGCGGTGAAGACTGCACTATATGGACCAACTGTATCACTAAGAGCTGTTTGATGTAAGTATGTAAATATACCTGTTTCTACCTGTGGCATACCTATAGCTGTTTGCTCAACAGTGTTGTCTGGTTTATATATTGTTATTGATGGTCCAACTGCAGGATTGAACAGGTAACGCTTACCAGGTGTAGTCATGTTATCTATAACATATAGTGTAATCGGTACTGCTTGCCCCGCAGCTATATGCCAGTGCTGTCTCTCAATAAGTACTTTGAATATAACAGGTGCAATATCAGTAATATCAAAGCTAAAGGAGAAGACAAGCTTATCAAAGACTGCTGTTGTATCAGCCATTACTTTTCCTTAAGTAAACTCTTTATTATAGAATCTTGCTCTAATGTAGGTATAGGCGGTGCATACCCATCAAGCTCATGTGCAGTTTTGTAAGTTGATGTACCTAAGATGTGCTTTATTATGTCGTGCTCTTGCTGTGGTGACATCTCTGTTTTGTTAACCTTACTCAAAAAGTGTAACAGTTCATGTGCAATACTGTTATATGTATTCTCTTGAGACAAGTTTGAGTCATACAATATACGGTCTTGCTGCGGATCAAATTCACCGGCAGCCTCATATACATCTGATAAACCAGGTGCGCTTTGTATACTTACTTCCTCTGGTCGTCTGTGAGCAATGTTTATTATATTCTGATACTGTTGAGCGAGGAAGTCATCTTTATTTTTACTGTCACTATACATCTTTGCAACAAGCTCCATAGCTTCCTTTGAGCCTACAATCTTAGCTTCAGCATCCTTTGGGCTAAGTTGTGATAGTAAGGACTGTAATACACTTGAAGCACTAGCCATTATCTATCACCCATCCAATTATATGTATTACTTTGTGAGCCTCTATGTCTTTGATATACCTGCTCATCAAATGGTATCTCGTCATCCTCTGGCTCATTCATTAAGCCACTCGCCTTAGCCCAGCTCACAAGCTTATCGCAGAACTTCTGTGCTGTACCTGGATCATAGAGACCTTGCCATTCATGTGCTCTTATTCTGATATACTCTGTGGCCATGTAATCATACGGTAACTGCGGTCTTTGATTCGCTTCTAGCTTAGCTGGTAGCTTGTAATACCATAGATAACAGAGTGTGTTAATTGTTGGCGTTGGCGCTACTTTCATCGTTTGATATTGTGTTTCTGTTACCCCATCGTTACCTACGATACAGTAAAACTCAGGACAGTTAACGTTAGTAGCCCCTTGATAGTATAACTGTCTATTAATGAACTTCTGTAGTGGTACCCTACGCTTGCGTCTGTAGCTGTTTATATCACCTGGTGTAGTTTGTACGAGTAGTCCATTTCTAACATCAAGGATGAAATCACTAGGTAAGATAATTGTGTCACTATTAGCTGTACAGTTTATAGCTTGCTTTATAACCGTGACAGAGAATGGGCATACATGATACCAGAAGTCAAGTATATCTTGAAGCCACTGGATAGCAAAGGCATCTTGCTGTACTACACCGTCAGGTGCATCGTGTATCTCAAGGTTAGGTAACTGCGCCATACTTAGACCGATTTTTATCAATTCATCTCTACAGTATCTATTCGGCATACGTCACCTACGGTGCTTCAACAGTTGGCACATGATTTGATAGATAAGCAATAAGTCCATTGAGATATGAGATGATTATTTTTATATCTGTTACTGGATCACCTGTTATTAATGGTACAGGTGGCGGTTGTAGTGCCGGTCCACTAAGTGTAGGCATTGTTATTTCCTATACTTTGGTAGTGAGCTAGCATACACGACAGCTCCACTATACCGTAAGTGGTTAATACTACTCCAGCTATACTTAAGTCCAAAGAACCGTACCTGTCTACCAAAGCCTTTATACTCACGTATAGGGTTACTTTCAAGATCAATCCATTGTCCGCTTAGCTCTGGTATAGTACCTGTTGAATTTTCTAAAGCGTCACTGATGACAGGCTCAATAAAGGCTGAGCCGTAGCCGTAGTTACGTTCCAGAAATGTCTCAACACTGACATGTGTATGGCGTGCATCCGGCATTGGCTGTAAGCCTGTTTGAAACATGCAGTTAAAGGGTAAGTCACCATCTAGGCTAGATAATTCGTCAAAGATAAATGCTCGAGCATCATTTACTGGACTAGACGCTTGTGTAATTATGAGTGAGCGGTCGACTGTAGAATCAAAGCGTTTCTCGCATGCATGAGTAACTGGCTTTGCACAAAGGCCCAGAAAAGCGTGTGGCAGTGTAGCACTTACTGTATCAAGCCCTTCAAGAGGTAAGTTGATAGTAACCATACCTCTTAGACCATTGCCGCTATTTATCTTAGGGTAGAAAAACGTTACTGTATGAAGGCGGTAGTCATAGACACCACGTATCTTATGCGCAGCCGTCTGATCTATGTCTTCTTGTAGAAAGAACCATAGACCGTCACACAGCCATTGAGGGTAAGAGGTACCATTGAACATGGCTACTCTACCGTTCTTAGTCATGTATATATGAGTACCGTTAACGTTGACAACGGCGTATATACCTGCAGGTCCTTCAACATATAAAGGCTCAAGGAAGATAAAGGCTGTACCTTCGTCAAGACCTGCTTGAGCACGTGCCATATGTATACTACGCTCTTTGTATAACACAAATGAGAGCGCTGAGAGTGGCTTAACGCATACGCCAACATCTCCTGTCTGTGCACGTTTGGCATACGCAAGACTACTGTATACATTAGGATTGAGTGTATTGGACCATACAACTGTATGAGGAGATATAAGAGCAATGATACGAGATGCTGCTGTACATACACTTTTAGCGGTTGGTATATTTGTACCTGTCATTACTGATACAGATAAAGGGCTGTTTGTCCATTGCTTTAATACATTATTCTCCTGTGCAATAACAGCAACATATGATCCTGCTGTTTCCATGAAAGTCATGTCAACTACGCTATTATTATTAGGCGCAAAGTTAGTCATTGCGGGAGCAAGTAATGTAGACCATTGACCTGAAATGTTAGATAGCTGATATATCCTTAGCTGTGTGATAGCAAGAATTGTTTTCTCAAGTGGTGTGACAACCATAAAACCACCAAGCACAGGCTCAAGAAATAAGGTATCATCAAGTAGTGTTAATCCTGGTCTATTTCTTAATTTACCTTCACGCACAAAGACATTTAAGCTATCGTAGAGTGCATCGAGTGGGATAGTATGGATAGCGACGTTACGCCATGTACCTCTAGTAGGTACTGTAAACTGCGCTATTATTTCACTACCTGTTTCGCGAACAAGTGTCATTTTAGAAACCTAACCAGCGCTCAAATGTGCCAAGAAATAAGAGACCCATAAGTACACCGCTACAGAATAAGCTTGTAGTAATAATTAATAGAGCTAATGGATACACAGTTACTGTCCCTTACCTATAAATGTTTTCATTGCAGCCCTTTGGCTTTCTTGTGCTGCCTCTTGTACAGTGATATTCTGCAGTGGTGTGAGAGCCGGTGCTGGATCACCCCATGGTACTTGTTGCGGTGCAGGTCTTCCGCCAAGGCCAAAGGCATTCTGGAGAACTGGTAACTTACTACCTGTGAATGTTTTGTAAGCATCTGTAAGCATACTCATTACCGTTGGTGCTGCCTGACTTGTCTCTTGTGCTGCTTGCGGTAGTTGTGTTAGAGGTCGACCACCGCCTAGTATATCACCCACACGTTTGTATGTTTCATTTCCTGCTTGATACTCACCTCTTGCATGCTGACCAAATTTCATAGCATTCCAGCCGCTACCCATACCAGATTTCTTTAGCGCATTTATTACCTCTGCGCCTTCTTGCATTTTCATTAAGTCTTGACTGTATTTACTCAGTAAATGTGTGACCCTCGTTTGCGCCATTATGTATTGAGGGTCAATAGAACCTATATAATCGATCATAGAGCCTACAGATTCATTGACGGTTTTTAGAGCTGCATTGTATGCTTTATCATCTATACCGATATTATCAAGTACATCGTTACTAGCTTTAACGATATTTCTTACCTGTGCACGTAGAGTGTTTAATTGGCCCTTATTAAACCTAGGGCCTTGGGCTCTTAGTTCAGTCATCATAGTCTCTGTTACATCGTCTACTGTGCCACGCATCCCAGATACTACCTTTTGCGCTAAAGCTGATAAATTAGCTTGACTGTTTCCGGCGTATATTTCAAACTTACTTGGATCATTTTTGAGTACAGGGTTTGTGGATGTAACCTCGTCAAGTATACCCTTTGCGACTTGCTCTTGTCTATTAGGGCTTATGTATTTTGTGATAGCATGGTTGAGAACACCGGCTATTCCTTGCCCTGCAGCAATTATGCCAAACTCTGTCATAGTTTTGCCTAAGTTAATAGGCTCTCCTGCGGCGGCAGTACCTGTAAGGTAGCCAATTGTGCCACCAATGCCAGACTTTACCATATTACCAAGCATTGCAGTTTTATCTGCAACATATTTACTTGCCTGCCCAGCTACATTAGCAGCTTCTTTTGTTACAGGGTTAAGAAATGGTGTTGCTGCTGCTGTACCAAGAGCTGTTAGATAGCCAGGAAGGGTTCTTACAGGAGCGCCAACTATCTCTCCTACTTTGCTACCTATATTTTCTGTAGTTTGCTTATAACCTTCTGTTGAGCCAGTAGGTAATATACCTGTTTTTTCACCAAGTTGTATAGCTAACCCACCTGGTACACCAAGCCCACCAGCAGCACCTTTACCAATGGCTCGTAAGCCCCTCTGTATAGGTTGCATGCCTCTTTGAAATGCTGTGTTGATATCTGCAAGTACACCGGGCTCTAGTACGGTATATCCCTGTGGAGCTTTACCGCTTTTATCATATTCATCCATTGCGGTATTAAATTCTACAGCGGTCTTAGGTATACCATCACTAGAGAAGATATGTAAGGGCTTACCTTCTTTATCGGCAGTATCAGCAAAGGTACTTTTTTGTTCTTGCTCGGCCATATATTACCTTAACATCATTGGACGTTTAGGCTTACCTGTTTCAGCATCTTTTATTTGCTTCTCAAGCTCTACTGGTAGTTTTATAGGGCCTACAGTATAAGGCATAGCCTTACCTTGCTCATCTGTTACAGTTGCCTTTTCTCCTACAATACTCTTACTTTTACGGTCAACAGTTATTGAGCCACCACCTGGAATGTTGTATGTCTTCTTATCAGTTGATGGTTGACGCTTTGCAGGTAGTGTTGGTGATACTGCTGTTTGACTTTCCGGTAGTGTAAGACCTGTAGCCCTTGTTATTACTTGGCCTAATCTTGTACGCACGTATTCAACAGCTCTTAACAACGCTTCATTTGATTTGAAGTCACCTGTAGCAAAGCTCTTCAAGTCTTTTATAACTTTGCTATCTTGACTACTTATTGGTCTATCACCTGCAGAGGCATTCTCAACTTGCTCTATAGCTTTGCCAAGTATAGCCTTTGCCCTTTGTCTAATATCTACTACATCTGTTAGAGGATAACCCAAATATGAGCTAACAAGATTGTTAAGTCCGCTTGCTATTACATCCCCTCTAGTCTGGAGGGTGTTACCGCTAAGCATTTGTGGTATTAACTCAAGACCTTGTATGGCTTCCTTCGCTGGCATTACTTGTCTGCTAAGGACATCAGGGTTCATCAAGCCAATGGAGCCACCAGCTTTTTTGACATCAGCATATGTCATTGGTTTATTGATTTGGTTAAGAAATGTTGATGATTGATCGTCAAAGTCAACAGGTACCATGCCGGCCTTGGCTATTGCACTATAATCACTCTCTTGAGTACCGATGTTTTGAGCAATTACTTGCTCAGTCTGTCTGCCAAGTTGCCCTTTTATAGCTTTAGTAACATCACCTCTTCCGAATTCTCTGAATGCTACTGCTTCTGGCCCCATGTCCTCAAGGAGTTGAGCTATCAACGTTGGCTCAAGAGGTAAGTTAGAGACGATTTTAGACCTGGCTATTAACGGTTGTAGACTGTTATACCTAGCCCTAATTGTTGATGCTTCAACAGAGCCTGGTGTGATTATCTTACCATCTGATGTCTTTACTGATACATTATTCATTACATCTGCAAGCTGTCTTACATCAATATTATTCTCACCGGCAACCTTCGTGCCAACATAGTCGTCAACATCTTTAGCGCTTGTTACTTGTGGCAGCATACTGGTTACTGTCTTACCTGTTACACCACTTGTGAGCGATACACGGTCGTTGAGCTGTTGAATATGTGGTGCCATTCTTACCATGAAGTTGTTGAAGCCCTCTTCACTTGGCAGGTCACCTTTAGCTAGTCCTTTCTTCCAGGCATCGATAATTGGTCTATTAACATGCTCAGCAGGTGTTACTTCATCTAGTTGATTCATTAGAGAGTTTGCACTCTCAAAGCGCTTTTCGCGATCATTGATACGAGCAGCCATCTGTCTAAAGTACGGTTCAAGATATTCTGCTCTTGGTCCATAGCCAGCAACAACTTCATTAAGATAAGTACCAGCTTCTTTGTACTTACCTGTATTTGTCATGCTTTCAACTTTACGTATCTCCGGTAGAATACTCTTGCCGAGAGCTGTCTTACGCTTTGAGTCCTCTATTGCTTGTAGTCCGCGAAAGTCACCTTTAGCTGCACCTAAGATAGCAAGGATCATTGAAAGGCCAGAAGTACTAGAACCTTCAGCTTTAAGCTTAGATTCAAGGTCACTTGACGCTGTAGGCTTTGGTGTAGCGTTATTGATATTACCTGTATCAAGACTAGGCAAAGGTGTCTCTCTGGGTGCAAATGTCTGTGGACGTTGAACATCAATATCAAGCGGCATGAAGCCCGTTGTAGACATAGTTATACAGCACCGAGTAAACTCATGAACCAGGATACAATTTTACCTAGACTATCATCGTTCTGTTCAGCATTCTTGTCAACAGGTGTCTTCTGCATTGTCGTAGGTTGCAAGCTTTGTATAGTGTTACGGGTAGCGGGGCTATAGTTCATGCTACCTGCAATGGTTGGACCTGAGCTACCGGGGCTTGAGCCATAAGTCATGCCAGCTTTGAGCGCATCACCCCATGTAGGTCCAACAGGCTGTGGTGTACCTATACCAGCATCGCCTGTTATATTTGGTCTTTGTGCTTGTTGCATACCACCAATGCCTTGATCGAGGAAGTCAAGGAAAGCCACGTTTATACCTCTAAGTCTTTGTACCAAACGTAGAGAAGCCACCACTACCACCTGTTGCACCGCTACTTATAGTACCACCGAGTTGGTCAAACATATTCCCTGTGCCACTCTTACCGCTAGTTGTACTCCCTGGAGAGAAAGGAATACCTGTGTATATTGAAGTGGCAAATCCCTGTCTGCGCATTAAGTCAGACTCACGGAGCTGACGGCTGAAGTCTGTCAATGGAAATAACGCTGTGGCTGTGTTAGCATTAAGTGCTTGCATTTGCCCTGGTAGCATAGAGAGCTGTGCACTCGTACCCGGTAGAGACTGTGCAAAGCCTGCAGCTAAAGGGTTATATGTGTTAGCTAGTGATACACCACCCTCTTGCTGCTGTAAACGAAGTGCATTCTGTGCTTGTATTAACTGCTGGCCTAGAGTAGACTGCGCACTTATACCAGCTTGCTCTAAACTAATATCGTTAGTCATCAAAGCTTGTGCAAGTTGAGCTACATTGTTTTGGTATGTATTCCCAGCTTGAGCTTGTAAGCCCATAAGCTGACCACCAAGCTGTCTATTACCTGCTGCTGACGCTTCGGTAGCTGTGCCTTGTTGACCAAGAAGCTGAGTGTTAACTCCACTTTGTAGACCCATAAGCTCACTACCTAAGTCCGCTTGTAAACCTGCATACTGACCACCAAGCTGTGTACGAGAAGCAAGAAGTGCCTGTACAAGCTCCGCATCAAGTCCTGTAAGCTGGCTACCTAAGCCTGCTTTTGTTGTCATTAAAGAGTTCAAGGTATTAGCCACGTTACTACTATAGCCATTTTCAATACTTTGCAAAAAAGGCATAGCTGTTTCTGCTGTTGCTCTCGCTATTGCTGCTGGTACAGCTCCGCCGCTTTCAAGACCTTGCAAAGTTAATGCTTGATTGATACGCGGTGTAGCAATGCGGTCAATGTAGTTACCTGTCGTACCTATACCCAGGTCGAGTGCTCTACCTCTAGCTGCCTCTTGTACACCAAGACTACGTAAGGTATCTGTATCGGCGATACCAAGACTACGTAGGTAGTTTGCTATATTTGTATTAAGGCCGCCTTGTGTAGCAGTATCTGCAAGGCTAAGATTCTGTCCAAAGATATTAGCATTTGTCCCTAGACTACGCGTATAGTTTGCTTCATTCGTATCAAGAGCGCGGTTAGCATAGCCTTCATTTGTTATCAGAGATCGTGCAAGATCAAAGTCACCTCTAGCTATAGCGGCGTTGTAGTCGGCTTGAATATCGCCAGTTACCCTACCGTAAGCGTTACTAGCTGCGGTTGTACTTGTACCGTAGTCACTGTATGAACGCCCAAGGGCTCCACTTAGTCTTTCGTCAAGTAAGCTTCGCAGTGCGTTATAACTTGCACTATTGCTAGATTGTCCCTCGGCTGTCTGTCTGTCAAGATTAGCAACACTTCTCTCGTAGTTTGCAGTAACAGGATCAAAAGACCTACGATAGTCATCAAGGCTCATTAAGTTACTGTAATCAATAGACGGTATACCCTGTTCTGCTGTCGCTTGAAGTAGTTTTTGTGTTGCATCTGTTGTACTATAAGCCCCCTCTGGGTTAGTATTGGCATATTGCCATAAATCGTTGCCACTAAAATAGTTTGTTGCCTGCTGTACACGAATAGCGTTTAGTGCACGCGCCATAGCGTCAGGCTGTGTCTGCTGCGACTGTGTACTGCTTGTACCGAATAAAGCGCCAATAATGTCGCCCATGGTTTATACCTTAGAGCTTTCATTATTTTGAGAGGTCTTAATCATCATTATACGTGAAACCTTGTAGCCATAGCGCTTCTCATATACTTTAGCATTCTTAGCAACAGCGAATGCTATACAGCTAGCGTTAGTTAGTTCCTTCAACTTGTCAAGATATTCCATACATTCGTCAACAACATCTTTTGTACTTTTATCTTTAACCATTTGATAGCAGTACACAATACGTTGGTTGTATACTTCTCTGACGTCAATAACACTATGCTCAATTATATTGTAATTATCGTCAAGAGTAACAAGTATGTGCAAGTTGACGTCACTATTGTATAGCCGTGTAAGCCAGTCATTTACTATAGGCTCTGGTTCAAGCTCAGGCGATAAGTCAAGGCACGCTTGACGTAAGCGAATGTACAGATGCGCATGGAGTGCTCTAGACATATGGTCATTAGCTAAGCGAATCATACTTTCGTACCGTCTGTATAATGAGTAGAGATAGCCTCAGCTTGATGTGTATACTGTCTTAGTGGATCACGCCACATAGGGTCTGTAGCTTGTTTAGCCCTTTCTTCCTCAAGTGCCTGTGTCTCTTCAATTTCACTCTGCCAGCGTCTTGCTACCGTATCAACACTTACCCTACCGCACATTACTTCCATTATGCTGAGTATCTTTGACCACGTTGCAGGTTGACAGTAGCTTTCAAGGTTGTACGCTTCAAGCATTCTTGTGTTCATTTCCATCAATCTAAGGTCAGCAAGAGCAAGGGCTTGATTAGCAAGCTCTGTTAGTTCAGCTACAGTGTGAGCCACTTCTCCAGTAACAGGATTCCATTGACATACATCTACAACAAATTGCTCACCTTGTCCAGTTGTTTTTGTTACTGCCATACGCACTGGCATATTTTATCCTTCAGTCTGCATAAGTTTATTGTATTCTTCTTTAGTTAATTTGGTTGTCTCAAGCTGTAAACATATGCACTGTGAAGAGTGACACATACAGCTAGAGCAATAGGTATCCCCTTCCTGCAGTGGAACTGTTGGCAGTTTTATAGGCTTGTAATACTGTGCAGTTACCATATTTTACTTCCTATAATCTATGTGCACTGTCATCACCAAGTTTACCTAGTAAGGAAGACATATCAAAGCTGTTATTATCGCTAACTTGTATACCACAGTTTACTACACCGTATGCTGTAATTTTCGGAATAACAACAAAGCTACGCATATGAGGTGAGAGCATTCTATCATCTGCTTGGCGTGCAAGACCATCTTGATGTAATAAATGCTGTGCAAGCTCTAAAGGTACAGTAACAACACCCGGACCATATGTTTCAACTCCGTTGTCTACCACATGTCTATCACCATTAATACCAGTAACAAACTGTCCCCCTGTACCAATAGTATGAGCTGCGTATAAGGTAACTTTAAGGAAGCGTTTACCTACAGGTTCCGCGGTATTCACCACAGGTGCATTAGATTCTAGAAAGTCACTAAGCTGTGCTGTGGGTTCATCTACCTGTATAGCCTTGACTTCAACTTGTAAACCATGCTGCTCAAAGATAGCAAACGCTTCCTCTAAGGTTATCTTTTTCTTAGGCATATTTATAACCTGGGTTCATCAACAATTGCTTCAATTATCGTATATCCATTATACGGCTTATTAGTGATGTACTCAGCGACTTTTTCTTGAGTACTGAATACGCCAGCAATCTTACCTTGATCCCGCTGTAGTATAACAAGATATACAGTCATGATATCCTCACCTGGTGCTACTGAGGGTGTAACTCCAAACCGCTTAATCCACTCTGTATCAATAATCCTAGGCTTAAGCGTAGCAGTAAATGTCATATATCACCTTATGCTGGTATTGTAGCAGCAAATGCACTACTTGTTTCAAAGCGCTCAATGAAATTGTTGTCAAGAATAAAACACTTTCTCATGTACTTCGCACCTACCTTACGGCGCTGTGCCAATGGATCACTGTCACTTGCGCCTTTAGGTGTCGTGAAGGCTTGTAGAGACATACCGTTAAGTGTACAGCAACCAAAGGCACTCTTAGCGACAACAAAACCTGGGTATACACTTATACCTAGCGCTGGTGCTACTGGAGCTACATGCTCAGTACCAACAGGCGCAGTAGTAATTGTATACGTTGCACCTGCAGCTTGTCGAGAGGCCACAAGATACGGTACAGTACCCGCTGCAAGTGTAAAGTACACATCGTATACGTAGTTAACAGAACTAGGCATAACTACAGCTACACTCCCTGGAGAGGTAACAGCGATATTACCCGTCTGTACAGATAAACGCCGCTCATAGTCAGTCGTTACTTCTCGACCAACTACCTGTAGTTGATAGTTAGCTGTAGCCAGTGTACCGCTCGTACCAACAGTGTATTGAGCTTTTGTTGCTGTTGTCGCTGCTGTTGTTGGTGTAGCTACACCAACAAACATTGGTAGAAAGTTAGCCAGCATCCAGTCAATACCCATCCATGGACCAACGTAGCCGTATTCAAGCTTCTCAACACGACTGAAGTTTGATGCTTGTGAGAAGGTCTGATCGCTAGCGAGGATAGCCGCTTTGTGTGGTGGCTGGAAAAGACCCATATACTGACCATCAGGCATGTACTTAGGTGCGCCACGCATCTCAAGCTTAGCATTTATAGCAATAGCTAGAGCTGTGTTAAATACATCTGTAGCAACTAAATTTGAGCGAGATGCAACAGTACCTGGGTAGGTTACATTAGTTGCAGCCATTAAGACATTTGCATCTTCTCTTTCGCTTGTCTCTTTCATTGCCATTGATACACGCTCAATGGCAATGTTAAGCATTGGGTGTTTAACAGTAAGTTCGACAACATCTGTAAGCGCAACAACGATACCCCATTGCTCAACTGTTACAAAGACATTCTCCAGCTCAAGGTTTAGTACAGAAGGAGTGATACCCTCAATGAGCGGAGCATTAGGCAGACTCAGTCTCTTTACTCTTATTACACGTAGGGTTTTACTGTTACCCGTCTCAAGGGGGAATTTATCACTAATCTTATCCATAACAAGGATACGATTTAGCAGGTCTATCATCTTCATCGCTATGAAGACATTAGGCGCATCATTTTCCATAATTGCAAAGGTAGTATATGCATCAGCCATCTTTCACTTTCCTTTAACACTTAGTAGACAATTAGTAGAGCTGACCTGTGTGTGAAGCCAGCTCTTATAGTACACACACTTAGTAGACAGCCTTCACTTCAACATTGCCCTTACAAAGCAGTCCTTTGCTTCTAGGAGTTTACGTAGACCTACGGTTACTTCAGCGGGGTTAGTTGTACCATCAGTAGTAGTCACCATAAGATATGCAAGCCTAGAGCAAGGTTCACTTACAGACTGTAAGTTCTCTGGTAAATGTGACCATGTAAAGTACTGAAGTACTCGTTGGTACGTAGAGTTCATCTCCGCCATTAGAATGTTACTCCCTCAAGCGCTTTCCCAAGGTCGTCAACGGACATATTTCTTACGTTGCTCCATATAGGGTCATTCTTGGCTCTGTCAGCAGCACTTGCACCAAAGTCGATACTGCCACTTACAGCCTCAAGCTGTTTTTGCTTACGTGCCTTCACTTTCGTCTCGAACTCCTCTGGATTCTCACGATGTAGCTTGCCTTGAAGATAATCGTAGATATCCCTACGGGGAATAGGACGTCCAGCACCTTTGAGTTCATTGAACATCTTTTCTACAGCGTCTTTATCATCCTTTACACGGTCCTCACTATAAAAGTCAACATAGTCTCTTGTATCAGCACTTACGAGTTGAACAGCATCCATACCAGGCTTAACAAAGGGTGTTATTAAGTCTTGTAACTGTTGACGTGCTTGCTGTTCTTGTGTTGGTTGATTAGTAGACTGTTGTACATTACGTTGTTGCTCAGTAAACAAATCCTTAGCGTAGGTTTCAACCTGCCCTTTGATGAAGTCTTGTACCTTCGAAAGGTCAAGCTCTTCAGATGACTCAGCCATTATTTTATCCTTTATATAGCTTTACTGAACACGCTTTAACTGTACAGTTAACGCACCTTCAAGGGAAGCAGGTGTACCTGCGATTACCCTAGCTACGCTCATACCAGGTAAAATAAGCGTTGGTGAGGCAATAAGTACACCATTGACAAGAAATGGTGCGGTGGCTTCAATGTCCATTGCCCCTGTTAGCTGTGCTACACCACTACCTGGAGCTTCAGCGGCTGTACAGACAAGGACGCTACAAGTCGTTGAGGCACCACCAGTTACACTTACCATTGCTGAGGCAGCCTGTACTTGCCAGACACCCTCAAGGCATGTCCATATATACGATGCTAGAGGCGTAGCAAAGAGACGATCAGATATAAACTTAGATGCTTGAAAAACACGTCCCGTACCGTCTTTAGCGCCAGTATCATCAACGTTGAAAAGGACTTGACCAGTAGTGCTGAGCACTGTAAGATTTGAGTACCTAGGCATCTTCTACCTTTCTATTTTATAAAGCCACTTGTAACATCTGGTAGGTTAGGTTTCAAGCTAGCTAAACCGTTACCATTACTTGAAGACGTACCACCACTTGAGCCATTCTGTGAAGCACCCTGCTTTACTTGCTGTATAAGTTGTTGTATGTCAGGTAGTATCATAGGCTGACCGCTTTTAGCAGCCTGCTTTTGTAGTATTGCTGCCATTTCTTGTAGTGTGATAACAACTTTGCTCAATGATCGCTCACCAATACCGCTACGCCAGATAGTCTGTACAAGCTCAGGTATGTTTAACGTATAGCCTTGAGCTTCAAGCGGGGGCATGAGTTGAGGTGCCATGTTTAAGAAGATCATTAATCGTTGAGCACGTTGAGCGTCATCTTGGAACTGTAAAGAGCCTATCCATTCAAATTCAAAGTCACCAATTATATCTTTCTTACGTAAAACGTTACTCTTTAAGTCTTGACCATAGACAGCCATACCATTAGGTATGCGCATCAGTTGATCGTCTGGTATTAGACTCGCGACTTTATATATATCGCTTAAGCCCGGTGTTAATACCTCCTGTTCAATAGACTCTGCAAGGTCTTGAATATCTGCCATACCTAGAGCAATCATTGAGCTGAAGGCATCACCAGAGCGAGGCATGTTACGTCCAGGCTGGCCCTCAGCAATAGTACCAGCACCACCCATAGATTGCATCATTGCATTTACTACTTGCCATGCCCTTAACTGATTAGTAGATGTAACTGGCGGTTGTATAAACTGCAATGCTTCCCTTGGTGATTCAGGCCCAAAGTCCCACTTGGCTCGACCTTTCATTTTCATTGTATCTCTACGCATGCCCTCACTGCCACCAAAGGCAACAAAGCCTTGTTCATAGTCTACACTGTCAACAAATTGATTGAACATATCAGTTTGGACATTATCAAGTTCAATAAGGTCTTCCATTTGTGTATTCGTGTAAGTCTCACCAGGTAAAGCACGGTGAATACTTATACGATAAAGCGGATCATCATATTGAGATTGAAAGAAGCCTACAATACGAGGACCTTCTACGAGATTCCACGCTATATATACTTGGTATAAGTGACCTTCACGGCGTATCCACTCTTCAGTTATGCTTACAAAGGCATTTGTTGTTCTCTGAAGCTGCTCACTAACATTACCAATAGCAACATCTACATTTGCTGTTGGATCAGTTATACCTTGGTATGCTAAACGCTCAGTTAGATGATAAGGCCAGTCTGGCTTTGTTAACTCACTGCGCTGTATGTCATCAACAAGTCCCTTTTTAACAAAGGTGCGATAGCGCTCATAGCTAAAAAGAAAGTCTTCAAAGATAATCTCTGCGTCATCTATAGTAGAGGATGTCTCAGGGTACATATAGAAAGCAAAAGGATCAACAGCTCTTTGAGTAGGCCATACTTGACCGTTTTGTATTGTTATGGATGTCTTTAAGATAGGCATACCGTAGAGAAGCATACAACGTACAAGTTGACTAATTATCGCACGACTCTTTATCTTTTTGCGTATAATATACCACATGAAATTATCAACATTGCTTAGTCTTTCTTGATCGCTGTCATCGTTCATAGAGCCGACTTCAAACCATTTGACTGATGGTGTTAACATCTTTACACACCGTACTATTGTACGTTCAGCTACTCTACGTGCTGCGGGTATACGGTAGTTGCCGATAGCTGTATCAGGGGGTTTATAACTTGAGGTAGAGAAACCCATCCATGTTCTGCGAGAGAGTAGCCATTTCTGCTCTACAGTTATCTTACGCTGACGAATAGCAACGGCTTGATCGCATAGAGCATGTCGGAGGGTAGACTTGAGCTGCGTCTCTTGTACTATAGGCACGATGTTCTTTCAGTACTATATAGATTACAAGTGATCAGACAGATACACAGTATAAAGGAGAAAAGTAAGCCTGTCAATACTTTACGCTTGTAGTCTCTTTATAAAGTCAGCGTCAGTATCGTTCAGCCATGTAAGGTTACTTTTTTCAACATGTTGAGACCTTGTAAAAGATGACGCATTTTGTGACTCGTTCTGGCTACTGTTATCACCCACACCCCACTTGACATAGTTCTCAGCTCCATAGCGCCATGCACAGGCTACATCGGCGAAGTATTTATCCTCAACTGGTTTATCTCCAGCAATACCGTTACGCCCTTTAGAGAAATGGTAACCACCCTCTAAAGCACCAATAAGGGTTGGACATTTATTACTTATAAGAATTAAAGGGAGACCACATTTACATACGGTCTTTGGTTCCAGTAAACCACGCATATACTGTAGAGATGGCTTCAGATTCATATAGCGCCATCGAAAGGGGATATGGTATTCAGCTATGAGTATTCTCATATCACTACGTCGATCTCTGTTAGATGAGCTACTTCGATCACCAGCACGATCACCAGCGTCGCGGATAATAGAAGCGCTACTATATAATGCATCAGTGTGAGGTTTAACGTATTTATCGTATAGCATGTAAACAGTAACATTGAAAGCGTCAGTTATCTCAGATAAGGTGAAGTAATGATTAGTGTTATACTTACAACGGTAGATATTGCTAAAGACAACTGCAGGATGGTCATGACCAAAGTCCCACGATCTTATTAAGGGTAGTTCAGGCCTGAACCGTAAAGGAGCGACATGTACACTGTGAATAAACTGCGGGTAAACAGGTACACCTGTATATGCAGGAATACTTTCACCGAAGATAACACGGCGAGTTGTATTTTCAGCATGACCCATTTTATGCTGTATCGCAATAAGACCTTTAGCGTAGTCTGCACCAACAAAGGGGTTATCACTAGTGACAGTTTGCATCCATGTTACAGAATCATCACCTATTTTATAAAAGCCGGGTTTATTACCAAAGAGCTTATGCAGCCAGTGACCATAGGGAGGGGGATTTGATGAAACCATACAGTGTAGTGATCCGTGTGGTCTTGTCTCTTTATTATAGGTCACTTTATTGTAATGTACATGCGGTAAGCGAATGCGAGAAATCAAGCCAGCGCTTGTAGTATCACCAATGAAAAACTCTTCAGGAGTCTCCATTGCGTCATCAATCCAAGCTAGACCGTAGCCAGTACCAAGACTTTCTGAAAAGTTCTTTGTCTGTACTGCAAATAGTTCACTTTCATTAGGGAAAGTTATGATACTGAAGTCACCTTGATCTTTCTTGCTGAAGCAATGCTTAAGATACCATACTTCATCAAGATAACCTCGATAGACAAGGCGCTTTATGCAGGCTTTTATCTCTGCCCAACTTGAGCGATAGAGAAGTTTGAAGTCTCGCCTTCCAACAATACCACTATTCTTAGGTATTTCTAAAGACAGCTTTACACACTTGACAGCAAAAGCAAGACTCTTGGCTGAGCCAACACCGCCTTGACAATACAGGTATTTTGATACGTCATCGATGATCTCTTGCTGTCTAGGTAAGATATGTTGGTGTACTTGTAACTCTGCGCTACACGTAGGTAGAACACAGTCAGGGAAGTATTCAATTAAGGGTATCGGTTCAACTTTAGTCATGCCAACCTCAATACTTAGAAGAGAAGTAAGATATATACAGTTTATATGTATCCCATAACTTTGTCAATTTATGTACTTTAATATGCACCCGTTCAGTGTGTACTGAATTACATTTTGCTTGCATAGTTTAAGGCAAAGGTGTATAACAGTGTTTAGTATTACTCTATATTGCATAGGCTGAAGCGATATGCGGGTTGCACATCATCAAAATTGTAAGTTGCGTTCATCCGCGTATACCGCAACTGATTGTATAATTGATATGTTGCGGCATTATCCAGGTGGCTATAGCTTCTGGCACCTTCTACCACAGCACGGCGTCAATAATAGAGATAGTCTCAGAAAGAAGATAGCCGATACATTACTTAGTACATTCTTTGATAGTTCATTCCTCACTAATCTCATCCAAGCTGCATTCACAATTCAAGGTAGACCCGTACAGCAATCGCAGCTTTATCATTGGTTGCTTACACAAGTCTACGGTAACAATATACAACGTCTTTATAAAGACTGGCTAGAAGTAAGCAAACTTCACACTAGCACAGGAGTGTTGCAATAACTAGTAATATCAAGATAACGGGTATTATCGGTAAGTGCATCTCTCACAGCCAACTGTGCTAGTGTGAAGCTTTGTTAGCTATTTATATGAAAGAAAGATATGGTAATTCAAGACGAGATTGAGCTAAAAGTTACAGGTATACAGACTGTAGGTACACTAAGAAATGCTATAAGACGTTATCTTAAAAATGATAACTGGGACGTAAACTGGGGAAAGTGGAGAGATACAAAGGGTCAGAGGGTAAATATAGTACAAGAAGAGCCTCTATTGCGTGTATTCAAAATACCTGTTGTTCTTATTATTAAGGATTATATATAAAATGGCTGAAGCGGCAGATACCGTAGTTATCTTGAGTAGTGAACTTATCGCTAAGATAGCTGAGCAGTATTTCAATAAATACATGTTTAAGCAACAAGTAGCGATTGTTGATCTTAAGCCTACAGAGACGGGGTATATGTTCAGCATTGCTTTTGTTGATAGTAAGAAAAAAGAAACTGTAACGTATGATATATATGATTCTTTACCAGGTATGCAGCCTGTATCAACAGGACGGAGTGTAGAGATACCTGTTAGAGGTGATAATGGTAGATTTGTGAAGAAAGGATAGATATATGTCTGTCATACTAACTGTAGATGTACGTGTTGAGGCAATTAACACAGCGAATGACAGTTTGAACAAAGTTATATACACAGTAGATGGTTAAAGTCATGAGTTGCAAAGAGATAACAAAGGTAAGTTTGCTAAAAGTGTTGTAGAGAGGGGGTAGTTATGGCAGTTATACCGTTTACAATACCTACCTTCAATGGTGAAGGGTATTTGTATAAAGTAACTGGACTTACTACAGGGGATGAAAGCTCTGTTCTGACATTTGTAAGTTTGCAGGTAGATATAACTGTCCAGTTGTATGGTACTATAGGCGGAGCTACTGTTACTGTGCAAGGGACAACTGCTGGGGTGTTTGGTGTCTGTGATGATGCTTATGGTAGCGCTATGAGTTATACAGCGATTAGCGCTACGCCAAAGCCTATTGGCCCAGCGCTTACAGGAGTGAAGATAGTTGTGGCAGGCGGTGCAGGTGTTAGTGTCGATGGTGATGTTTATGTGGTTAATAAAGTGAGGTGATAATGTGGCGTTGCTTAGAGCAGAGTATGCGTTACATGTCCTTGAAGTGACCCGTCAGTATGTCCTTGCCTCTCCAGACGCAATTGATGAGAGTTTTCTTGGTGCGGCCTTAACATATGCTGACCTTGGTCCGGCCCAGTCTGAGGCAGTAGCTACACTGCTCACGCTTGCATGGTCTACGCTGACACCCCATGCTCGACGGCATAGGCTCTATACTGCACGGGTAGGAAATGCAAGAGATGTGCCAGATGTTGTGGAGCCCATTATATGAGCATGGTAGATGTTGGCCCTTTTGCCCCCTATATACCACTTACTACTGCACTTTCAAATAGTATACTGACTATTGATGCAGCCAGTGAAGTAGCAGGGGCAGTTTTTAGAGTAAAAGCCGGAAATATTCGATATATTCACTGGAGGACATTGACCGTAACTACTGGCGGTGCAAATAATGTCGATGTCAGGCTTGAAACAGTAGATGCAGCAAATGGGCGGCCTACTGGAACGCTGTGGGCAGCTAATACAAATGCTTCTGTTGACGTCGCAGACGCAAATGACAATACCTGGTTTCGGACACAGCTCACTGCTGATGCAACTGTAGCAGTTGGTGACGTTGTTGCAGCCTTGGTTGTGAATCCAGCAGCCAGTTTTGGCAATATGGGCATTGCGCTCGGCTTTTCTATGTTCGCTCAATCCGCCGCCATAAGCAGAATGCCATACAGTGTTGGGCCACTAAGATCAAATCTTATTTCTAATCCACCTGCTATGTTGCTAGAATATAGCGATGGCACATTTAATCATGTGTTTGGCTATACCCCGTTCTTTAGTTCTTCTGTGACCATTAACACAGGCACAAATCCAGATGAAGTATGCCTGATTTTTACGCCAGATGCACCTTTTAGGATAATGGGTTATGGATGTACGGCCTCTATAGCTGCTGGTGGTGATTGGAGAATGGCACTATACGAAGATGGTAATAATACACCACTTTTAACAAGTGCCACACAAGATGGTAATATAGTAGCAAGTGCTAGCATTGGTACATTGAATGGGCTTTTTAGCACTGAATACGTAGTAAGTGTTGGTACAAAATACCGACTTTCGCTTCTCCCTTTAACAGCAACAAGCATTGTATTACTCCTATTTACAACACCAGGCAGTGCAGCAAATACTGCCATGAACTTCGCGCAGTTTCAGTATGGGACAAGAAATAGAAGTGGGACAAGTGATCCTGATAGTGCAGCATGGACAGATACAAATGACATTCCGTGTATCTGGCCTATCGCGGATCAGATGGATAATGGCGCTGCGTTACAGGTAAGAAGAGACTATCAGTACGGTG
>Ga0137342_1000001_pt1 | contig 162534 bp, 215 predicted proteins | sample EasRivERMLT466_2_FD_104769 | JGI IMG/M metagenome (GOLD analysis project Ga0137342, IMG submission 104769) | Soil microbial communities from meander-bound floodplain in the East River, Colorado, USA - East River MetaG ERMLT466_2 | ecosystem: Environmental > Terrestrial > Soil > Floodplain ... | reverse complement strand
ATTAATTGGATAAACTTTCAGTCTACGAAACTGAAAATGTCGGTTCGAGTCCGGCTGAGGGCGCATGAAATACTTATACTGGATAAATATCCACTACGCATGTTATGGTATAATAGTACATGACGGCGTAGTAATCGAGGCACCGCCGATTGCTAAGTGGGCCATTGGTAAGACCTTCGATGATTTCAAGAAGTTCGTCAAGAAAAAAAACGGCCAGATAAAAGGTAAGCATCTGCCGGGTTAGTCTAATGGTAAGACGCCTCTTTGGTAAGGAGGAAACACGAGTCCGATTCTCGTACTTGGCTCATGGCTCTTTGGGTGAATGGTTATAGCCAGCTGCCTGCAAAGCAGTGAAAACTGGTTCAATTCCAGTAAGAGCCTCATTTGTTGTACAACCGCTGTAATTTATGATATAATGGATTCAAATGGAACAAGGTGATTGTTCCACTTACAACAGGGAGGAGATCCCAATGCGAAAATACCAATACGCCGTATTCATTGGCCGGTTCCAGCCACTCCACAATGGACACTTAGAAAACATCCAAAATGCGTTGAAGATTGCTGACAAGGTTCTTATACTTGTCGGCTCTGCTTTCGCCGCCCGCAACATCCGAAATCCCTTTACATTTGAAGAGCGTAAACGAATGATTCTCAATTCTTTCGGCTTTAATAGTTGGCGTGACGATCCGCCAAAAGACGAAGAAGGTGTAGTCATATTCAATCGTTTGCTTATTAAACCCGTTAGAGACTTCCTCTACAACGATCAAGATTGGATCGCTGAAGTACAAGGCGTTGTTAACGAGGAGATCGATCAATTCGATGAGGACGTCAAAGTGGTGCTTGTGGGAATGAAGAAGGACGATACTACGTTCTATCTTGATATGTTTCCACAGTGGAATTTTGTGGCAACTAATGAGGTTGTAAGCCACGCCGCCACAATTATTAGGGACAAGTATTTCACTTATGAAATTGATTATCGATTTCTTGATTGCCCTGATCCCGTAAAAGCATTTCTACAGGACTTTAGGCAGACAGAAGATTATATCCATCTTTCAGATGAGCACTCTTTTGTCAAGAAATATAGAGAGTCTTTCAGCGCTCTTCCGTATCCGCCGACGTTTGTTACAACTGATGCAGTAGTCCTTTGTAACGGACACGTGCTGCTTGTCAAACGAAAGGCTAACCCTGGAAAAGGGTTGTGGGCGCTCCCTGGCGGCTTCATCAAACACGACGAGAGGATTGACGATTGTACGATTAGAGAGCTTAAAGAAGAGACACGGATCGAGGTTCACAAGAATGTGATTAAAGGGTCTTTTGTGACGTCCAACGTTTTTGACGCTCCAAACAGATCATTGAGAGGTCGTACGATTACACACGCTTCGTTATATGTTCTTAGGCAGATTGCTTTGCCTAAGGTGAAGGGAAGCGACGATGCTGAAAAGGCTAAATGGTTTCCATACGTAGAGTTCTATGACATGGAAGACAAGCTTTATGAAGATCATTTCCACATTGTAAAGCACTTTATTGGATTGGCCCGATAACCGCGGAGAGCGGTTGGGACAGGAAGGAGATTCCAAATGGATAACATGATTCTTATGACCGACAGCTACAAGGCAAGCCACTGGAAGCAGTATCCGCCAGGTACGACTGATGTTTATTCTTACATTGAGGCACGGGGTGGGGACTTTCCAGAGACAGTGTTTTTCGGATTACAAATGATTCTTAAGAAGTTCTTTGTCAGGCCGATCACTCAGGAGATGATTGATGAGGCTGATGAGTTCTTCAAGATACACGGAGAGCCTTTTAACAAGGAAGGGTGGGAGTACATCCTCAAGAAGCATAATGGTTATCTTCCTCTACGAATCATGGCCGTTCCAGAAGGACGGAGAGTAAACCTCAAGAATATTCTGGTGTCTGTTGAAAATACGGATCCAGAATGCTATTGGCTTACTTCTTACATCGAGACAGTTCTTATGAGGGCTGTCTGGTATCCGACAACTGTGGCAACCAATTCTTACCGGGCTAAGCGGCTGATCTACGATTTCCTCAAGGCAACATGCGATGACCCTGATGGGCAGATCATGTTCAGACTTCACGACTTTGGCGGTCGTGGCGTTTCTTCAGGCGAATCGGCTGAGATTGGAGGCGCAGCCCACTTAGTGAACTTCATGGGTTCTGATACAGTAGAGGGAATTTGGGCTGCCAACAAGTACTACAATGCTGGGATGGCTGGATTTTCTATTCCTGCAGCTGAGCACAGCACGATTTGTGTTTGGGGCCGAGGAAATGAAGCTGACGCTTATAGAAATATGGTGAATGCTTATGGCGGCCCTGGCAAGATTTATGCTTGTGTCTCGGATAGCTATGATATTTATAACGCCGCTGACAATATCTGGGGAAAACAACTGAAAGACCTTGTTCTGAAAACGGGTGGTACGTTAGTAGTAAGACCTGATAGTGGTCATCCGCCTACGGTAGTAGCCCGACTGCTGCAAATCCTTGGCGATCGGTTTGGTTGCACTGTCAATGGAAAAGGCTTTAAAGTATTGAATCCAGCGATCCGTGTCATCCAAGGCGATGGTTGTACTCTCCAGATGATCAACGAGATTCTTCATGCAATGTGGAAGAATCAGTGGTCTGCAGAGAATGTCGCTTTCGGAATGGGTGGCGGTCTCTTGCAGAAACTTGACCGCGATACTTTCAAGTTTGCTATGAAGGCATCGTACGCAAAAGTGAATGGCAAAGAGATCCTTGTCTACAAGGAGCCGATTACTGACGAGGTTAAAATCTCGAAGAAGGGCAAGCTGGCTCTTGTAGAAACAATGGATGGATACGAAACCGTCATGCAAGGCACTAAATGGTACGATCGGGACGTCCTTGAAGAAGTATTCCTGAACGGCAAGATTACCAAGGAATACACGTTTGAGGAAGTCAGAAAGAACGTGGCATATTAATATGAAAGTAATAAATCATAGAGAATTTGCCAATGGGCAAGTCTTTGCATTGAAGCTTTACGACGGGATGCTGATTGAAACGACCGATACGTTCCTTCCGTTCTATACGAAGGATGCGGCATCTCAGCACGATAATGCTCTTCATAGCAAATACTGGGTGGGCGACCGGTCAGAAAGATGGATGATTGGTGTTTCCACAATGTCTGGATGTCCTGTGAAATGCAAGTTTTGTGCCGCGGGTAAGCTAAAACAGTGGAGAAACTTGACGGCCGAAGAGATAGTCAATCAGATTCTCTTCGTACGAGAACAGAATCACAACAACGATCCTCGGTATTGTAAAGAGTTCAAGGTAAACTACACAAGAATGGGAGAGCCCTTTCTGAACATCTTTGAGGTACAAAAGGCAATAAGTATGATTAGCCGGATGCACCCTAGTGCTCACCATTATGTGTCGACGATTGGGCTAAAAGGGTCCGACTTCTCATGGATAAAGGACAACATTACGTTACAGATTTCCCTCCATTCGTTGGACGAGGAAAGGCGGAAGTGGCTTATACCAATAAACAACCTGATGACTCTAGAGGAGCTGGGAGCTATCAGAACGGGTAGTCATTTGAAAACTACAATCAACTTGACACTTGTGGACGAAAAAGACTTTGACATCAAGAAACTCCGCAAATACTTCGATCCCAAGTACTTCTTCATCAAGCTGTCTCCGATCAATGAGAATGAGATCAGCAAAGGAAATGACTTAGGCAAGGGCGTCATTGAACAACTCAATCTTGTCTAGAAGGGAGGACCAAATGGAAACTATTAAGAAGCAGTTGGCTGAAGAAGGCTATGAGTTTGCGGTCGCTGTCGCAACTCAGGCTGAGATTGAGGCTGGGGCGGCTTGTGGGCAGTTGTCAATTATTTCTGAAGAATAACGATGTACAATTGTGGCAGAAGTATGATATAATGTACTTACAATGGCGGATAGGAGAGATTTTAGTGATCCTGAGTCCGTCCGGGTGGGCTCCCGTAACTACCAGAACAGCCCATGAGCGCAGTACAGAGAAGTACAGGTTTGGCCGTTCCTGTTAAAAACGGCCAGCCATTACGTTTCCTCGTTAGAACACCATAATTTAGTACTTACCGATGTTGCATGGGAGGTTGAAATATGCATACTGTAAGAGAAGCAGTTAGAAAAATTATCGATGAGTTGCGTGCTCAGATCGAGGCTTCTAAAAAGAAACTCGTGAAAAGGGCTACTCGAAAGAAGTAAGCTGTGCCCTTGTAGCTTAATGGAAAAGCAGCGGTTTTGTAAACCGCCGATGTTGGTTCGATTCCGACCTGGGGCTCACCAAATAAAAAGGAGTACGTATGGCTAAAAAGAAAAGTCCGATGACAAAGAGACCGAGCACGCTGGTCGTAGCACCGGGATGTGAAGCTTGCAGCAAAGTGTGCAAATACAACGGCCCTGTTGCTGATCCTTTTATGGCGGCAGAGTGGAAACGAGAAGAGCCCTACGGTTGTAATTCAAAACTTACGGGCTTTGGACTAGAAGGAGTATGAAATGGACGCGCAGAAGATTAAGGAAATTCAGGGATTAATAACTAGACATCAAAAAGCAGTTCTGCCTCAGCCGCCACGTCCTGCAGGTCATAATCGTCAGGATGAAGATTTAAATAAGGTGGCAGCCAATGATATTATTGGAAAGGGTGGAGAGTCAGATCTCCGCAAATAAATGAAAATTGAAATAGACGTCGATCCGTCTAAAAAAGAAATTGTAATTAAAGATGGCGCAGGAAACGAACGCTATGTAAAAAGCATCGTCATTTGCGGAGGCGACGCCACAGCTGGGAAGTTTTATTTATTTGGATGGGGCTCTTCTGCAGATGGCGGCTGGGCGTTAGCTCATTCGCTAAAGGCTACGGAAGATCCTTTTTACAAGAGGTTGTTCGATCACTTCTTTAGATGGCTGGGAATCAATAACGGGATGGCTATTGTTGGAGAAGAGCCTGAAGCTATTTTAAAGAGGTGGGAGGCAGAAGACAAGAAAAACACTCCGACGTACAATTAACAAACGCCCTTGTAGGCTAAGTGGATAAACCATCAGGTTTCTACCCTGAGTTTGGGGGTTCGAGTCCTCCCAAGGGCGCATGGCTTCGTAGGCCAATTGGCAGAGTCAGCAGGCTCAAACCCTGTTCAGTGTCAGTTCGAATCTGACCGGAGCCACATCATACAAAAGGAGACGCATATGGGATGGCAAGCACGCTTGAAGGATAAGCCCAAGTTTGAGAGAACATGCAATAAGTGCGGTGGCACAGGAATTAAGAGAAAATACATCTCAGTCAACGGCATTCAGGGAGAAGAAATAAGAAAGTGTAAATGCAGCTTGCCCAAGGTAGAAGCCAAGATCATTCCTGCAGAAGTAATAATCGATGCGGACTCAGCTATTCGTTCGTCATAAATCGTTGTACAATCCTCTATAATTGTTTTATAATGTTTTTAAATAACCACCAAAGAGGTGCATTCACATGTCTGTTTTTCATTCCTACGAAAAAGTTGAACGTCTAGAAAAAGAAGAGTGCGATGGCATTCTCAATGGCATTTGCTACATCTTTGAGAAGCTAGACGGTGCTAACGCACAGATCTATCTAGACACTGTCACTAACGAGATTGCGTTCGGTAGTCGCAACCGGGTTCTCGGCATTGGTGACAATCTTGTCTCGGGAGATTCTTTTAGAGGCTTTGCTGGCTGGGTAAAGGAAAACAAACTCAGCTTAAGCAATTTCTTCACTATTTATCCCGACTATATTCTCATGGGCGAGTGGCTTATTAAGCATTCTCTTCCGTACCATGCTTCCGCGTATCAAAATTTCTATGTTTTTGATGTCTACAACACTGTCAAAGAGCGATACGTCCGTTTTGCTGACGGCGATGATGCCTACGTGTGGAATACTGTTCAAAAAGCGGGTCTTAAGACTATCAAGCTAGACGACGCGCTCACTAATCCGACAATGGAAGATCTGCAGAGAATGCTTGGTATTCCTTCGTACTACGGCGCTCCGTTTCGCGAGGGCATCGTAATTAAGAATTACGATTTCGTGAACAAGTGGGGTCGCCAGCCTTATGGTAAACTTCTTCATGAAACTTTCAAGGAAGTCAAAGCTACTCCAAAAGCTCCCGCAGGTGAAGACGCAATTGAAAGGGCTGTTCAGGTTCAGTACGTTACTGAAGCTCGTGTAAATAAGATTTGCTACAAAATCAAGTATCTTGAAGTCTGCAAAATGCCAGAGTTTTCAGCTGACGACAACGTTAGTTCTGCTGTAGAGAAATATAGACTTGAAATGAAGCATGTCCCTCAAGTTATCAACATGGTTTGGTATGACATCATCACAGAGGATATGAACGACATTCTCAAGCGCCTCAAGGATCCAACTATTAATTTCAAGCTATTGAAGAGACTTGTATTTGAACGGGCAAAGGAATACTATATCCGTAGCCTACAAGAAGGAGTATTGCATGAAGGGTAGGATGAAACCATCGACCAGGTACGAACGATTCAGAGAAGCGATCCTGGCTAAGTTCAATGAACAGCATAGTCAAAGTCGTCTCATCACATTCTTAAAAACAAAGGAGAACATCAACAACGAAATCGCATACTGTTGTGACGAGAACGATGCCTTAAAAGATGACGCTATAAGCATGGCGCATTCTTATTGGCAGATTTTTAGGTTAGTTAACCGACCCATTTTATTGAGAGATTTGGAGGTGTTTGCTGCCTTTACGTACCCTAGCTTTAACACGGTTTCAACAAGAAGTGCTTTTTACACGGCGATATCTGTATTGCATAGCATTAATTTAATTGACTATACATTTAGAGAATTAGATGGACGCCCGGCGGACGTGATTCTGTTTTCTATCCACGAAGATGAACTAACAACTACGGAGGAGTAAATATGTCTATTGGTAAACAAGCTTATGAAGAAATTGCACAGATTGCCCAGCTGGCACTGCAGGACGACGCGGTGAAGTTTTACGATAAGGAAACAAACGCAGCCGGTGGTAGGCTGAGAAAGCACTTGAAGGCGATTGCTGACATTGTGCGGGCCGAGAAAAAGAATATCCTCGAGGTCAGGAACGGGCGATCAAAGAAGTAATTAGTTCTTGGTTGAACAAGGGTGGCAGCTTTAGGGTTGCCACCCTTTTTACTAATATCTGGAGGTAGTTATGAAACAAGTCAAGATTATGGGCATCGACTATTCTGTTGTCCAAGTGGGCGCTACAGAAGTAGTCGAGGCTTTCAAAGACAGTCCGCATTTTGCTTCCGTCAAAGAATTGGTTGGAGAAAATGGAGAGAATTTTGCGGGTCTTTGTGATGCACAAAAGTGCGTAATCTACATTTTCAAAGATCTACCTCAAGACAAGAAAGGAAAGGTTTTCGTGCATGAAACAATTGAAGCTACCGATCAAGAGTGTCTCCTTGAGCTGCCGCATTCTAGAATTCAGGAGATTACAAATCTCTTGTACATGAATGAGCCGCTTAACTTGAGCGACACTAAGCTTCAGACTGTTTTGACATCGTTTGAAAAGGCAGGCTTGTGGACTTCTGGTAACACGTTCACTTTCGCCAACAATTTGCATGTTCAGGGAAAGATAAACGTTAAAGGATTACTAGAAGATGATGCTAAAGCAAGTGAAGTTGAACCTGTTTCTGGGTATAATCAAGGGTAGCGTTAACGCGATGATGATTCCTGCCAAACATGGCAAGCGTCTCATTTACTCTGGCGGTTATAGGGCGGCAAAGCAGAAGGTTCAGAAGTTTTTAGAGGAAAACTACAAGGAGTTGGGTGGTTGCCTAAGCAATCATCCAGAGTTCTATTACACAACTGTAGACTATATAGTCTATGATAATTGGCTGACGAAGTCAAGTAAGTATCAAAAGCTCCGGAAGAAGGACGTCGCTAACTTTACTAAGAACTCAGAAGACGTTGTCTTTACGTTTCTGGGCGTTGACGATTCGTCCATTGTTGATTCACGTATCCGCAAGGCCTTGGTTAAGCCGGGCCACACTGCTTCAATGCAGTGCGTCGTATCTCTATACGAGATGGACCCTAAGGTGCTGGATGTTTAAAGATCTCTACTGTTGAATCTTCTTTACTAATCTCCACAACATCAGCGTACATTTCAAGGAAGCCGTAGACTAGCTCGTCTACTACTTCTTTCGTTACTTTTGATATCTTTTCTATAACGTAAAGATAAGTTCCAAACCCCAATTGACTATTTAGTCCAAAAGTGAGGTTATCAGCCTCATAGCTTTCTAATGGAGGGTTTGAGAACTTATCCTTGATGGACAACCTGAAGTTATACTTTGAATCGTCTGTGCCGATGTCTCTATAGCCATCTGACAGTGATTTGATCTTTAGAAGGTATTTGTCACCCGTTATTAAATGCAGTCTTTGTCCCATAAAGTATGCGAGGGCGGCCTTTCGACCGCCCTCTGTCTCCTTGTTTGTTACTTAAGAACAGGCGTTTCAGCAGCCATCCCAAGAGCGGCAGCCTGAGCGCCATGAACTCTTAGGGTAATGAAGTCCGCAACGTTCTGAACTCCCTCGCCAAGATCAGCGTCCGCATTGACTGCATACGCCGTGTCCCCAGCTGCATCACCCGAAATAACCCAAAAGCCGAAAGCTCCGTCTGGATCTATTTCGAATGTGCCATCGCCTGACTGGACCGAAACATTGAAATTCTCAATAGCAATCGGCTTTCCGCCTGGCGTAACAGGGTTTAGTTTCACATGGATCTTCTCTTCATTTGTGCAAGCTAGTTCTAACATAGCAGTACTCTCCTTTGACCACTTAAGCTTTGGCATTCCCACACTGTAGTTCCACGCTACATGATTGCAGAGTTTATGTACTTTGTGAGACGGAACGCTATAGTAGTTGTTAACAATTGTTGCCGGGTGAATCGGACTACACTCAGCGTAGTTTTTATGTTTCATGATGCCACCTCCGCTTAGTGAATAAATTAAGTCGATTCCCCCTCGGAAGTACGTTGTTAGAAAAATTAGTTTCTTAGGGCAGTCCCGCAAACGCCACAGAATTCAAAGCTTGATTTCCACGTACGTCCGCACGTAGGACACACAAACTTTTCCCTTACAATCACAGGCTGCTGTACATAGGCTTTGTCTCTTGTCCCTTTCAATATGATAACTAATGAATGGACATTTGATTCTAGTGCACTAGCATGAGCCGTCCCAAATTTCTGGAACGATTTAGAGCCTTCAACGGTGATACCTGCGTCGTTTGACAGAGAGCGTTTCAATAATCCTTCTGGCTCTTCGCAGCGGAAAGTATCTGGGCCGTTCATTACAGCATTCATCGCATTTCCGACTTGCGACGTGAAACATGAAGACTTCGTCCCTCCACCTACAGAATTAGACGCTGTGTAAGTTACGCCACCCAATGGCGCGCTAGTGTTCTGGACGCCGATCCAAAGGTTGTTTGGGCAACACCACGGACACATGCATCCCCATGGATGATTATTGTAATAATGATCGTGCTTATAGTTGTAGCGGATTTCCCTTACTTCTGGCAGAGGTTTTTCAAACTGCCAAGTGACTCGAATGATTCCGTCGTCAATCTTGTCGCCTCTGAAATCACTTATTTGTTCGGTCTTTTCGATGAACTTGAATCTCCTACCTTCTGTGAGGCTCTCAACAAATCGTTCGATATCAGCTGTATGGCCCGCTCGCATATAGAAACCACTTTCGCTGACTTTTCTGCCATCGATTTCGATGTGCACAACGGCGTTTCTTCCACCGAGATTCTTGAGTAGAAGCGAGTACTCTGAACCGAATGGAATAAAAACGGACGATGGGTTGTTTTGGATTTTCTCTCGGAGGATCTTCTTACCGACTTTTACAGAACACACGAGTTTATTACTGTACATCATGGCACGACCTTTCCCGGTATCTGACTAGTACCGTAGAGTTTAAAGTCAGATGGATTTTATGCAATTGTTTGTATGTAAATTACCAAGATTTAGTCATTTCTTATCCAGACAGCGTCTCCTTGATTGCCGCCTAAATAGAGCGGTATGTAATACATTTCTTTGAAATTGTAAAACTCCAAAAGATGCTTCACTTCGGCATACACGTGCTGATCTTTCCACACGGGCAACCACTCAACTTCAATGTGTATAGATTTCATAGCTCTTATTGCATCGCCAAAGCTAATGAGAACTTCCCAAGTAAACCCTTCTACATCTATTTTGACGAGATCTATTTCTGGTTCGTTGATGAGTTGCAAGAGCTGGACACCGTTTATAGCTAACACATTGATCCAATTTATTGGATGTGGCGCGCCCCAATACTTAGAAATGAATTCAGTGTCGGCTGATAGAATAGAACTTGTTCCCACTATATGATCTGGAAATACTGTAGCGGGTATAGCATTGAATTTAATGACACCTGGCTGATTAGAGATAGCTAATTCAAAAGACCTGTATTGCGGAAAGTTTTTCACGATTTGTTTGAATGATTCGGGATGCGGCTCAACGATAAACATCTTGTTGTCGGGTATGTCGGCTAGTTTTTGCACTATTTCTGCATGGAGCGCATCTCTAGATCCAATTTCTAGAAAGTTTTTTGGCGGCTCTTTGAAGCGCTCAAGATACGTCTTGTAATATTGTTCCATTATTTTATGTTCCCTTGCCATGGTTTGGGTGCGGTTGGGTCGATTGTAATATCGAACAATTCTGAGGTAAATGCTAAGTGATAGTTTTTAATCAGTTTTTTGATATAATCAGCCGGAACATTGCCGTCGTGCCAATTTCCAGAATTATAAGCGTCTCCAGCTAATCCGATGAAGTTTACGTCGTTTGCTGTGCCGTCTTTGAATATCCTTCTGTTGAAAAATTTGACAACGGCAGTGATAGCGTATTCATCATTTCCGGCCTGACTGGGCGTAGGCGAGAAGCCCATTTCATAAAAACAAATGAACATTAGTTGGAAGCTGCTATATGAGCACGCAGCAGCGGATCCGTATTGTTCAACTAGCTCGAATTGCCTGCCTTTACAATATCGACCGCCTATATCATAAGCAGCTTCGTGTTTTGGCTTGTTGTTCTTTCCGCCAGATGATTCATTCAGACTGAACGCTCCTAGAAAAACCTGGGGATCGACTGGTTCAAGCGTGTCATCAACAACAAAAACTTGAGGGAACTTTAAGTATACGGCGTTTCTTTTAATCAACTTTACTAATTCGGGCATTATAAGCTGAGACATAACTACCTCATTCGCCAAACATTTCGTCCGTCTCTTTCTTGGGCTTGCCATCTCCGAATCCAATTTCTGATAGATCTTCTATACTGAGATCATCTGATTCTTCGATTTTCATCCTTCGATAATCTATCTTGCAACCAATTTCTAGACGAGCCTGTCCGCTTCTGTTTTTACCGACATATAATCGGAGTTTATTTCTTGTGAATTCTTCCTTCGTCTGTCTAGCTACAAGCACGAAATCCGCGATCATAGCTTTCTCCCATGATTCAGATAAATTAGAGATATCTGACTCGGTCTTATCATATCCCGCGCGGTTAATCTGGGAGGCTGTCCAAACCGGGCACCCAAACTCAGCTGCCAGAGCCTTCAATTGACGGTAGATAAGACCAAGGTCGGATCTGCGTTCAGCATTCTTTACAGACGACTTCATTAAGTCAGCATAATCCACTATAATCAGGTCTGGCTTCTTACCACTAGACATAATCTTGCGTTTGATATAGAGGGAGAGCATGTCCTTAGTAAGGCATTCAGGCGGAAACTCTTTCAATAACAAATGACTTTTGGGATTTGCCTCTATAAATTTTGTTACGTAACTATTGATGACGTCCGTCGGACTGTTGATAATATCAATAATCGGTTTGCCTGATACAAGGCAATCGTATCTGGTCATAACTTCACTGGCTGTCATTTCAAGAGTAAAATGAAACACTGTTTTGCCTTGTAGTAGAGCCGCGTGACCGATATTGACTAAGAACAGCGATTTGCCGAAGCCTGGAGGAGCAGCAATGAAATAGAGTTTGTTCGGATATGCACCGCCAACACAAATATCATTAATCCTGTCTGAGAACGTCTTTATGATTTTGTGCGCGTTGACTAGTGTGCGATCCCGTTCTCTCTGAGCTACGTCATCTAGTTCCATCTCACCAAAGTCGGCCTCGAATGTTAGATCGTCAAGAAGTTTATAGATGTCAGACTTTATTACAGCGAGATCTTTCTCGTCCATGATACCGAGACTCATATTAGCATCGGCATTCTTGACAGAGGCTACGATATGCTGAGCATTTTTGAGAAGGACAAAGCTTTCTAATTTTTCAATGAAATACTTGATGCAAGACATCTCATTTACTTCATTGGCTTCTCTGCGGACCATGCCCTTCTCAATTATCTTTTCTAGCTTCTTGCCCCTAAACTTTTCAATGATATAGAACTTGTCTTTGTTGGTTAAACGATCTTTGATGGCTTCTACAAATTCATCTTGCAATTCTGTATCGGCTAAAACTGGCTCGTCAAAGAAACGGAACTTTATGGCTTTTTCAAAAATGAATAGATTATACTCGTTTATAGATTCTAATAGAACGTTGACCAAATTGATGGTCATATCGTTACTAATAGTGATGTATTTTGTGATCAAGTCTTCACCTCAAATAAATATTGGCAGGCTCGGAACGTTCTCGTTGATCCGATTTAATCTCCATGATAGGGGAGAACCTGCCATATTGCTAGTCTTTCAAGAAAGCTACTGCCAAACACGCGCCTCTAGACATGTTGATGAAAAAAGGAAATCCGTCTTTTGTTCTGCCGTTGATCACTAAATTGGCGCTATTCGGAGTATCCTTTAGGTTGAGGGTTGTGTCGTCCTGTAAGTCTTCGATTACAACGGTCTTGTCTGGTTCGAATACGTTTGTGATTTTTATTTTCATCGTATTCTCCTTTCGTGTTTACGTCTTTGCGACGTAATTGTTAGAACGGAATATCTTCGTCTAAGGAAACATCATTGAAAGCAGGCTTCCCAGCGCCTGAAGCCATCGCTCCCTGGTCGGGCGCATCTGCCGCGCCAGCAGCCGGAGCTCTGTGTGTAGAGCGACTGGCAGGATCTTCACCTGTTGCTTTTCCAGCAGCCTTGAGAGCTCTGTTTTCCTCGTAGATACGAGCATTTTCCTGCATGAAAGCCCAGGTGAAATGTGGCATCGTATTGACGATCCAGTAAGCCTCTTCCTCGGTGAGGGCAAAGGAAACTGAAGCGCTTTTGAGTGAGGAATAGAGCGTGACGATAATCGTGTGGGCGAAGTTGTAAGGAGACTTTGCGTCGTCCTTGCCCTTATTCTCAACCCTCTTCAAGAAGAGGCTTGACTTCTTCTTCTCACCATTCACTTCAAAATAGTGATCGATGGCATATCCGTCAGCAGGAACTGCTTTGCCTGCGTTGAGGATATTTTCTACGAACCGCTTGATTCGCAGACATTCTGTGTAGCCGAAAACCATGGAAAGCTTAAGGTCGTAATCGAACCTCTTTTCCACCGGGTTTCCATCAGGTCCCTTGAGCTGAGGTGCACATTCAATTTTGAACTTCGTTACGTCTTTGTAGGATCCAAGTTCGAATCTGAGACACGAGGTCTTGTGGTAAAATGTTTCTGAAACAATCGTCTTCGGTGTAGCCATTGTTATTCTCCTTCTGGGTGTAGGTCTTTGTATTTACGACCACGTATGGTTAATTGTACAACGGATTGCGTATCGTCCAACGACGGTACCTTAATTATGTAGCCGTTCACGTAAATGCCGATTGGAATCTCTACTTTCTCCTCTCCCTTTTTAACCACTTTTCGTAACATTTGTAGACTCCAATACTATATCTATCTTGCTTTTCTTTATCTCGAATACTTTGGATCTCATTTTATCCAAATACTTGTTTCCTCTGTCTTTGTGTTTGGCCTTGTAGTATCTCTTGTCTGTTTTTACCTCTCTGTCTACGTCTTTTAGAAGAGCATGCGCAAACGGAAACACTTCGATCGCTATTCCTTGAAGCTTAAGTCCTGTTTTGTGCACTTCGACTATGTCTATAAGATACAATTCTTGAGCATGCAGCTTGCTGTTGAATTGAAACACTTTCTGCAGTTTTGTGTCGTCGATCTTTTGAGTTAAAGTCATTGCTGTGATTGAATCGCATAGCATTATTTGCGCCGCATAAGCATTGCGGCATTTGATGGCTAAGAAATTCTTCACATGCTTGTTGAAACTATGCAGCGAAGCATTCTTGAATTCTTTTACATACTCGAAGTTGACAACTCTTTTATCTCCGGGTTGTAATTCGCTTATTTTTACGAATGATAATTCTTCGTCCTTCTCTACGAGGATTTCTGTGTCGTCAGTAAATAGGGCTGTAAGTCCTAATTCGTCTGTGATAGCGTACATGTCTCTGTAGCCAACACTTTGCATAGATTTTACATAGAGAGGAGTATGACGAGAGCTTAAGAGGGCTTCAGACGCTAATCTAGTATCAACTCTCTTGCCTTGTTTAAAGTGGTCCTCTTGTAAATTATAGAAATACTTATGAATATACTTCGCAACTTCTGTCGTTCTATATCTCGGCCCACCCCATCGAGCAGCATAGACAGATATAGTGTGCAGAAAGCTGAGAGGATGAACCATTAAAGCAGCCCTGTCCGGCCAACAACTTTCCCGCCTTGCTTGGCTGTTGCTTTTCCTGTCGACTGGCCACCGACAATTCCCTGAGGGCCGCCCTGCTTATTGCTGTATTTTCTATAGGCTTTAGCTTTAATGCTGTTGTTCATGTTAATGCCGCCGGCAAAGTTTATGACTTGATCCTTCTTGTAGATTTTCTGGCCGCACAAGCATCTGCCGATGTCGTCTTCGTCATAAAGCTCTCTGTATTCGCTGAAAGTAAATATCGTCTCTTCTGATTTCTTGCATTTTGGGCATTTGAATTCGTAAATAGGCATTACCATCTCTCCATTTCATTCATGTTTTGACCCTTATAAAGTTTGTAACTAAAGTTGGGTCGCAGTAACGTTTGTACATCTGTTTTGAAAACTTCATTCTGAATTAGTGTGGCTCCCTCTGCAATTATGTCTGGAACAGTGGCGAACACGCCAAATTCTACTTTGGCTGCATCAAGATGTTCATTCGGCACATTAAAGACAGCGGCGTCGACATTAAGGATACATTGCTTTATTTTCAGCTGTCTCGTATTTGCCAAGAATCTAAAGCAGTTCAATACCATAAGATCTGCAGTAGTAGATTGGAATGGAAAATTGTGAGCGCTTAAGAACGACTTCCATAGGTTGTCTTTAGTAAGATCGTCCTCACTGAATCTCCGCTTTCTGAAGGATGTCGAGAAAACGCAAGCATTCTTTTCAAGGTAATCCTTCAGGTTGTTCTTATATTCTAACATCTTTCCATACTTATTATAGAATGCTACCTTATAGCTCTTCACATCTTCAACTCGCACACCTGCTTCGTTTGCAATAGTCGAATCGCCGGCCAGATTTAGCATGCTTAGAACAAACAGCTTAGCAATGTTTCTTTCCTTTTCGCCTATTTCTCCGCTAAATAGTTCTTTTGCGAACCGCATGTAGAAGTCGCCATGTTCATTTAGATCGTTTATCATGTTTTCGTCTTGAACAATTAAAGCGGCTGATCTTAAATCGGCAGAGTCTAGATCAAGGTATACTAATGTATGCTCTGGATCGGCTTTAAAATGCACAGAACATTTTGAGCCAATTTTCATTCCGTTGAGGAAGGGTTTTCCGTAGTATAGTCGACCTGAAGTAGCCGAAAATACGAACAATTCAGGGTGCAACTTGCCGTCGCTTGAATCTTGGCACTTCTTTAAGGTGGGCTTTACAATGTTGTCTAGTTCCCATCCAGAACAAGCAGTTGATCCCTTTGCTAGTCCTTCGCAGTCAACAGTTATTCCATTCCATTCGCTTTCAAGCTTGACAGCCATTATTCTAGGGACTACTCTAGATGTGAATTTGGCAGCAATTGGGTCGAGCATAAGTTCTTCGTGCAACAATTCTGTAAGGGCATGTTCTCCAGCCGCATCGATAGCAGCATAAACTAAACTATTTGTGGCAGCTTCCATTATCTGTTCTATTGTATACGTTTTGTAGTTTTCAATGTAGTGGATGTACTTCATAACAAAAGAGTATTGCGGGTAGTTAAGCAAGTCTCTAGAAGCAGCTTTAAGATTATAGCCCTCTACTTTTCTATTTTCTGATAAGGCATGAAGAAGCTGCATTCCATCCCATATTCTATTGCACTTTAGGAATTCTTTGAAGTCTCTTCCATAGAAGTTGCACAACGAAAAGATGTCAAAGCCACAGTTCCAGGCAATAAATGTTTTGGGCTTTTCAAACAGATACTTTTCCCAGAGATCCTTTATTTCTTTGGCTTGTCCATTGGCAAGTCCGGCTACAAGACCCGGCAAGCTAAGATTGAACGCGTGGCCTACGTTACCTTCAGTAGCCATTGAACCAATTCTTACGCTGTGCTTATTCTTGTCCCATATTTGCAAGCCATTTGTTTCTACGTCTATTGATACTCTAGTCCAATCGGGCAAGTCGAACATATTGTACAAATAAGCTTTAATTTCGTCGTAGTTGAAGTAAATCTTTGTCCGAGGTGAGAAGCCGTTTTCGACAACATCAATTGGCCATTTGTGTCTTTCGGAGACGCTTTTCTGGAGATACGCTTCTCTTACTTCCGATTTGAAGTTGTTAGTGGCATCGACTAATGTTGTCATGAATGATTCGAACGCTAGAAAAGTTTCTGGCTTAGACATTGTGAAGTCTATCGGTGGCATGAAAGCAATAAAGTAGTGCTTCTTGTCTCTACGAACGAAATACGAGAACTTATGGACGTCCCTTTTAGGGTTGCCCGCCATCTTATCAAATTCGTCTATGTCTCTAAGGATGTGTTTGTATAGATTGCTGCCGAATACAATAAGGATCTCGTCGTCCTTGATGTTGTAGCCTCTCATGGAGTCTACTCTATTAGCAACCTTAAGATTGATTTCTAGTTCTTTGTTCTTTTCTTTAATGTCCTTAAAGATCTTAACTAGTTTTTCTAGATTCTCTTTCTTTTTAGCTGGCTCACATATAATTGTAATCATTCCTGAACCCGTTTGCATCTAAAACATGCACACTTTCAAAGTTATAGTTGAAATAGAAGTTTTGAATTTGATTAGTAAAGCCCTTCCCAAATAGCTTTATAGCGCTGTTTGGTCTGATCAAATCTATGAACACCCGCTGACAGTTGTCTATGTCGTAGGGTAGAATGACTATGTCTGATGATCGCATGTTAACGGTACAAAACATATCGATGCCTTTTGTCATATTTGTTCTAAAATTGACACCCATACTAGAAGTGCAGGAGCCCTGTGGCGGAACGATGTGAAACCTTCTAGACGTTAGTGGGTCTTCTCCATGGAATTTGATTTCGCTTTCTATCTTATAGAAGAGACTCGCAAACAAATAGCTATAGAAAGACTTGTAATTGTTGACGTCCATTTCGTATCGGGCTCTAGTTCCCTTTTCCAGCTTGGCCTTGCGAACGTAGTTTTCGGACTCTTCACATAGACTAGTATTCGTCATGTGCGAGATAGCGCTTTTGCAATCGGCTATTCTGACATTACGGAGTTCCTTGCCTGGGTAGCCAATGGATGACCCGAACGTCAAGACTAAACTCATCAAATTACGAACTTTATCGTGTATGTCGTATTTAACTATTTCATCAATCCACGTGGCAGCATCGTCTACAAGAGTATCGATCCCTTTCGAGGTTGTATCCATCGGCTTAATGAATTTGATTGCACCCAGTTCGTTCTCTATTGCGTCTTTGTAGGCTCTATTGACAGTCCGTATGTCAGATAGCTTATGCTCATCGTCACCCTCTTTATTGTATCTTTTCACGATTTCTTTGTCATCAGCATACAATATGATCATGGCGTTGTTGCACAAGAAATTTATGAGATCCTGCAACCATACAGCATCGTTGTATTCTTTTTCTCCACGAAGACAATTGTACATCATCCGAGTCATGATGCTTCTATCGGACACAAAGTAGCGCTTGCTGTAGGGATACTTGTGTAGAAGGTTCTTTTGGAGGGTCGATTTACCCGTCTTGTCTCCGCCTTCTATGACTATGTTGGGAGTATACATATTACCTCGAGATCTTATCGATTAGTTTAAGTTGTCTCAGCTGATTGTAAGAATTGGAGCGCTGGAGTTTGCCGATATACAAATTGTTCGTATCCATTATATCAATTTTCTGATCGCCATCTTGTATTTCTTTATCACCCCAGTAGTAAACACGGGACATAGATGAAATTCCATCCGATAGCCCAACAACGTAATACGGCTTGCCCTTCTTAGATTTCTTCTTTTCGACAGTAGAGATTCTGAAGACAGCAGCTAATTCACCCTCATTTTCAAGATCGACAACATCTTCAAGCATCCGCAACTTAAAGTCAGGATATTTCTCTTTGATACGATCTCGTTGGCCTACGAAATAGGTGACTTCTGTAAAACTGACATTCATGAGCTCTATCTCGTTGGCGATAATATCAGAGAGACTCCAAGACACTGGATCTTCCTTGTATTTTCTAATCTTGACGAATTCGTTATACATGTCTGCCCTAGATACTCCGCCCGCAATAGAATCCAAAGCTCCCGACTGGATAAGTGCAACGATAACTCTTTTGTTTTTGAGCTGCTTGTGATCCGAGTTAATAAAGTCATTAATTCCGGTGAAGGGTCTGCGTCGTATAATTTCTGCAGCAGCATCGGGAGTTATTCCTTTCACAAATGTTAGTCCGAATCTGATATTTCCATCTTTATCAATGGAGAATTCAAAGTCTGATTCGTTGACATCGACTGGTAGAATTTTAACCTTATCTCGTTTGATGAACTTTCCTTCTGATTCATAATAGATCGCACTAGTCTGGATGCGAGAGATATACTTTGCGATAGTTGATGTCCCATACTTGTCTTCTTTTGATCGAGCAGTGTTATTAAGCAGCGCAGTATAGAACTCTATTCCATAGTGAGCCTTAAGCCACAATTCGCGGAATGAAGTATACGTATATGAGTCAGAATGACTTTTGTTGAACGCATATCTTGAAAAGGCTCGGATTTGTTCCCAAAGCTCTTTTGCGACCTCCGCTGGCATCTTCTTGCTTGCGTTAGTAACGAACTTGTGTTCCCACGAGTCAACTCTTTTGAGTCTGGCAGTTTCGTATTTAGTTGACCTCTCATATTTTACGAGGTCTTTTCTTGACTTGTTGATTTCAATCGGATCAAATTCACCGAGCTCTTTGAAAAGGCGCATGAAGTCTTCTTGATAAACAACAATGCCATAAGTGCCTTTGAGATAATCGGCGTAGCTTTCGTGTGTAAGATCACGCCAGTTTCCTGCGGCTTTTCTCTTTGCAAATTCAACGTTCATTCCCATGTCCAGAGGTCCCGGGCGGATAATGGCGTTGATGGCTGAAAGATCGTCAAAGCATTCTGGCTTGACATCAAGAATAGTCTTAAGGGCTAGATTAGATTCAAACTGAAACACTCCAAAGAGATCTCCCTTTCTGGCTAAGGCGTACGCTTCTTTTGAGTCAATATCGATTTTATCCCAGTCAATGTCCACTTTGTGTCGGCTGTTAATAAGACGCACGGTGTCATTAACAACGGCCAAATTATTAAGTCCAAGTATATCAAACTTAACAAATCCTTGACCAGTAAGTTCATGATAGTCTCCACCTTCTGTGTTGGCTGTAACGATAAATTCTTTAGATCTGATCAGTGGGATCCAGTCGTAGATTGTGACTCCAGATACTACTACGCCTGCCGCGTGTCTACCAGTTGCCTTGATAGAGTTGCGGAGACGCTTAAACAATGTTTCTACATTAGGATTCTGTTCAAAAAACTTCTTAACCTTTGGGAAGTGCGACAACAGATAATCATACGGCATGTTGTCTAGTTGTTCTTTCTTTCCTTCGGTTGTGTAGATAGTAAATGGAAGATCTTTTGTTATCTCATTAACTGTCTGGTAGTCGAGGTTGTAGATTCGTGAGGCGTCTTTAATGCAACCTTTTACCTTGCCAATGTGATAGTTTCCAATCGTGGCTACCTTATCGGCGCCATATTTGTCCACAAGATATTGCTTGACCTCGTCACGCACCGCGGGCGAAAAATCGATATCGACGTCTGGAAGGTCTTTTCTGCCTTCATCAAGAAACCGTTCAAACAACAAGCCATGTTTAATCGGATCGACATCTGTGATTTCTAGCAAGTAGTTAATAAGAGAACCTGCCGCCGAACCTCTGCCTGCGCCTACTTCATAGCGACCAAATTTCTGTTTAGTCCACTTGATCATGTCTTCTAGAATGAGGAAGTAGTCTACGAAGCCTAATTTGATAATAATATCATACTCATGTCTGCAACGCTGGCGATATACTTCATTTTTGCTGAAGCCTTTGACGACAAGAGCGTCCGCTACTTTCTGATACAAAACTCTTGCGGCGTCTTCATAAAGCTTAGGGATCTTGAGGCTTGTATCTAGTTGGAAGCTGTCTACTTTTGAGAAGACTTCATACGATCCGTTTATGGCCGCAGCTACGGCTTCTTTTTCGTCTGCTGGAGGGTTATCTCCGAACCATCGTCCTTCTTTCCAGTCCTTTATGATCTGATCGAACGTCTTAAGATAGAGGTCCTTTACAACAAACTCCCACAGCTTTTCGTTTTCATTGTCCGCCTGATCCTCTTCTGACACTTCTTCCTCTGATGGTTCTTTTTCCTTTTCTTCTGTGTACGACTTCTTTGTTTGAAGCAACAGAATAGCTTCATGCACCTTCTGGTCGTTCGGATAGAGGTAGTGAGCGTCCGTTGTTACTATCGGAGTGACTCCCATCTCCTTTGCAATAGCCCAAAGTTTTGGATTCAATCTCCACTGATGAGAATAGTCCATCGACATCAGTTCGATGTAGAAATTGTCACCAAATTCGTCTTTGTACTTTTTCACGTATGCTCTGGCTTCGTCCATCTTATCATGTTCTAATAGACGGTTGAGCTCTCCTCCCGCGCATGCAGTCGAAACTATAATGCCCTCTTTGTTTTCTGACAACAACTTAAAGTCGATAAGAGGGAACCGATAGAACGATTCGATAAATGACAGCGAAGTGATTTTGAATAGGTTCTTAAGCCCTGTGTAGTTCTTGGCGATGAGAAGAATGTGATGTCTAGGATTGCCGTGAATCTTGCGTTGTTCAACTGCGCCGTCTTCTTTGCTACCAATGAATGGCATGAGAGCAGCTCTATCAGCAATCATGTATGCTTCAGTCCCAAAAATTGGCTTGATGCCAACTTTTCTGGCGGCTTCGTATTGCTTAAAGAAAACGGAGATGTTGCCATGGTTGGTAAGCGATACAGCAGGCGATTTGTGTTTGAGAGCCCATATGATATGTTCTTCCGCGGTTCCAATTCCATCTCGGATAGAAAATTCATTGTGGACATGCAAGTTTACGAAATTCTTGACTTTGATCTTTTTGATTAATTCTTTGAGATGCGAAAAGTTGTCGCTGGCACCTACGCCGCCCTTTCTAGCAAAGAACGAAGGATGATAGGCTCTAGCAATTGTGTAGTTCCCATTCTTGACAGGGCCTGCGTAATGATCGAAGGCCAATCCAAAGATGTTGGAAACTGTTTCGCCTAAACATATGATAAGTTCGGGATCGACTATTTCAAGTTCTCTTACGAACTTTTGAGAGATGCAAGTAGGTAAAACCTTTAGATCGATTTTGTTGTCTTCAGTTGAGCACTTCTGAATATTTGTAATGTAAACTGTTTCGAAAGAAAGACCTACTTCTGCTAGCATTTCTTTCATCATATCATAATGGTTGCTGTCTTCTGGCCCGAACACGTGATTGCCTCGGCGATTATGTGAAGGATTCATTCCTACTAACATAACACGCGCTCGCGGATAGCCGCTGGGCTTAACGAACTCTTTATTACATTCTAATTTGAGAAGTGGGCAGGCTTGGCATTCAACCGACGAAGTGTCTTCTATTGCGTCAACTATGTCAGCAAAATTTGAATCAATTTCTATTGGTTGTACTGCGTAACTAACTCCCGATATTGCTATTGCTTTCGTCATCTGTAATTTCCTTTATGAATGAGATTGCTTCCTGTAGGTTGTCTACGGGCTTGCATTCCTCAACGCTTTGCCATCCGCCATCGATATCATATTTGTTCGTTTCGTTTCTTACGTAAATGTTGCATACGTTAGGACGTTCAGCGGTATTAATAAGATTATATACATTATCTTCGATAAAGTACACCTCTTTGTTATTGAATCGATCGAAAAAGTACTTTTTCTCACCGAGGTCTGTGAAATGAATCATGTCTACCCATTGACTCATTCCTCTGTTGAACAACCACTCAACCGTATACATATACAGAATAGGGTAAGTTTTGACGGGTCTATTGGTGAGAAGAGATACTATCCCTTTTTTGTGACAAATACGAAGAAGGTCTCTTGCGTTATCTACAGCGGGCAAAATCATTTTAAATCCACAAAGTCGATATTCTTCTTTGAGTTCTTTATAGAGGTCTATGTTAGCACTTCTCCACGTGCAAAAGTCTTGAAACGTCTCAAACTTTCCGATGCCAATTTTATCTCCAAACCACGTTCTATATGCAAGCCCAATATCAGCTAATACGCCATCTATATCGATAATGAAAGCATACTGAGCGCTCTTGAATTTGTCGCTGTTCATGAAAAGCCGCTGATTGAATTTCTGGTCTATAGTCTTGTTTTTCATGTTTATTTTGCGGACTAACTCATCATAACTGATGTCAAATTCGTGACAGACATTGAACGCGTATTTCATAATGTCCACTACAGCGTCAGCCGCTTCTACTTTTTGTAGAAGAAGAGAGTTAGCTTTGTGCTCTTTTGAAGGGTCCCAATCGAGAGTGTTCATGACATCAGTAACGTTCTTGTTGATGCCGATGCAATAATCCTTTATTCTATCGACATGCGTCTTGTTAGCGTATTCTACTTGATTTATTTTGTCGAAGAAAACTTTTTGAAGATCATACAGATTTTTCATTCTTCTTCCCATTAAACTTTCTTGTATAGTTGTGAGCCCAATGGATAACATCCTCAGTCTTTATGGAGTGATTCATTTGAGCATAGCGTCCCACTAACTTTATAGAACCAAGCTCTCTAAGCTTCAAGCTTCTTGATATTTGAGTAGCTGTTTTGATGCTATCCAATACCCATTCTCCGTAGATAGCAAGAAACGCTTCTGGAGTTTTTGTTTCATACACCCATTTGTCTAGTTCTGGTACATACGTTTTGCGGTGCCAAGGATCAGTAACACTGTAAATGTAATCGAACTGTCCTCTGCCCTTTTCGTCAACAAGAAAGAAATTCATGAGGTCTGGAGTTGTTGAGATCTTAACTGTCACAGAAGTGTTGGACAACATCCCAGTTAAAGCGGGCAAAGGAATAGTTGATATGATATTGTCTCCGTAGAAAACGTCTTTATCCGTTGTCACTTTTCTATGTGAGATGTTCTTTATGTTAGCTATTATAATATGGTTGCTATCAGATTTTCCTGCTAAATCCAAACAGCGCTTAAGAAGTGATTTGCCCAATGCTACTTGAGAAACTTCAAACGCTGTGAAACTAGACTTCCCACCGCCGGTTAAATGTGATGATTCTGTTCCATTAGTTCCGTGTGCTTTGAAGGCATATTTGTTCTTAAAGTCGTCGGTGGCAAAATTGCGAACGTCGTCGTTAATCTTATAGCCGATGAAGACTTCTCTTGTTTTAGTAGGAAACCCTAACCTACGAAGTAAGGCTTCAGTGTCCTTGTTTTGGTGCAGGAATCTAGGGCCAAGTGGAAACTTTGTGTTAGTCTGGCTTGCGATGTTGTTCGTTATCACAAGGTTTCTGGTTCTAGTTGATTCTGCAAGGTAATGAAAGACTGTTAGTCCGGCAATACCTGATCCAAGGATCACATTGTCGTAGTTAGGGTTGGCCATTATTTCCTCGCATCGAATGCGTTGTCACCAAAGATAGCAAACAACAGGTCGTCCACACTCTGGTAGGCGTTGTTAAGTATGAATTCCTCGTCGAATAGAGCTTTGTCTTTATTGCTCAATTTATCGTAATCATTTTCTCCGTATTTAATCCACTCTGTAGGTCCTGGCATCTTAAACCCATGCTCTGCAAGCTCTTCATAGCTAGAGCAGCTCACATTAAATTCTGAATATTGTTCTTTAGTCGGCCATCTGCCACAGCAAGCAAATAGTGAACTAAAGTATTTTGTCATTCCTTCGGGACCTTCGTGATAGATACATCTCTTTGCACCATCGCATGCAGGCCGCAAATAGTTTGCTAATAGGGGGAATTTCCGTCCCACAAGCTCTCGAAGAGCAATATGGAGAGCAACTATCGAGCTTTCCTCGCAAGCCATTAGTCTCCGGCTGCACTGGCCCTTCAAGGCGAGATAGTTCTGTGTAAAGACGTATGAGTGATTTACGCTCATCGGGAGGAAAGCTCTCCCACTCTGCCATGACCCCTGACCAATCGAGATCGCTGATTCGTATAGGTCTTTCGTTGCTCTTATCCATTTTTCTACCTCGTATGCGAAAGCCGCATCCGTTTCCATTCTTTTGCAAACGTCCGGGTAAAATAGGAAATCTGCATCAAGTTTGTTGTTATCTCTTGTTCCAATAGAGGCGAAGGCGGTTCCGATTCGGACTCTTGCATGCTGGTCAAAAGTATGTCGTGGTGTCCCATTAACTTCGAAAGTGAATTGGACAGCTTCAGCAGCTTGAGGTAGGGTGTTTCCTGTGAGGACTGCAAGTACGATGCGATATCTGTTCTCAGGAGTAAGTCGTTCCCATTTTCCAGTTGATCCGGTTTCATTGTCGCCCCACGTCGCTGCAGCCATCGAAGCGATTGCACGGTACGGATTCTTTGTGCAATCATTCATCGCAACATACAGCGCATCCAGTGAATTTTTCCAACTATATGTCTTCTTGGGAGCCTGAGATGGCAAGGTTCCCATTGCTTCTCTCATGTTGTCTACTTGATCTTTATAGTCACTCATGCTTAGCTCCTAATCTTGCTGTAATGTATTCTTTAATTGGTATCCCTGTATTCGGCACTACTTGAACGCATCGGTCATCCCACAGCTCTATCATATCATAATCTTTTGTGGCTGTCACTTCAAGTTTAGGGAGTCCGTGTTTCGTAAGCCACGCATGAATTTCGGGAATTTGTGAATCGTCAAAGCCCGCTCGGGCAGTGAAGATCTTTACTTTGTTACCATTAGAAAGCCATTCTTTTACTCTTCGCATCATTTCAGGAATAGGCTTGCCAATTTTGCCATCACCCCAGCCGTGATATTCGGCTAAAGTACCATCAAGGTCTACGCCAATCCAGGCGATTCTTTCACTACTCATGTAACTTCCCCACGATCTTTATCTTTAAGATATTGATTTGACATTTCTCTGACTACTTTAATAGAAGAGCCCTTTGGTACAATAACAGATTTATTGTTTGGAAATAAGCGCTTAAGCGATACGTGTGCGTTGTCCATTTCTTGCATCGTCAAGTCTCTGTCGATTTCTAGTACAACAATGTCATTCGGCTCTAGAGAAATGATTTTAGCTTTTTCTACGTTGATATCTCTCATGTAAGTTCTCCCTGATCAACAATAACTCTAGCGACTTCTTTCTTTGAAAGATGCGACGTGTCGATAAAGAGGGTGTTCAATCCAAACAACTGAATAAATTCGATGTACTTATTTTCGATAGCTCTTTGTGCTTTCATTCTTTCTTCTACTGTCTCTGGTTCGGGAACAAAGCCTTTGCTATCTCTGATTCCGAATCCTTTGGCAACGTCCTTTTTAAGACGCTCTATAATTCTATTGCGTAAAACATCGTCGTCTTTTACAATCAAAAGAAAGATCTTGTAGGGAAAGTTTGTTTTGAGAGCGCTAACGAATTCATGATAGATTTGTTTTGCATATAGTTCATTATATACCATTTCTGATAAGAAACAGCGATCTAATATGACTTTCTTATCTTTCACTGACATGAGATATTTCATACATGTCATGTGTGAGATTTGATAAACGACGTCCCTAGGGATGTGAATCGATGGAATTGCACCTTCGATCTTTGCCCACGTTCCGTTTGTTGGCGGAGGGATATTATATTGGAAAGTGTAATGCTGCGAATCGTTAAATCGTGGATGATAAAACGTGATGTAAGACTTCTTTTTCTTTAAGATTTCTAGCGTTGTTGTTTTGCCTACGTAATTTGCGCCTTCGATTATGTGCAGCATGCTATTCTCCCATTCAAACTTGTATGTAGACGATTTCTACGCCCGCTTCACTGAAAAGTTCTTCGGCTAGTTTCGTTTGTTCTTTCCATCTTTCTGCGAAATCGTTGTTGATTTTGGGTGAAACAACCTTAAAAATTCCAGATTGAATAATATGGACGGCGCATCTTTCGCAAGATTGTCCGGGCCAATTGTACAGCGTGTATCCGTCGAGCCTCTCTCTAGATGAAAGAATAGCATTCATTTCGCAATGGATAGTTCTCTTATATTTCTCTTCTCTATTGCTTAGAAGCTCTTCCCGATCTTTTATCGCCCTTGGAAATCCATTATATCCTACTGCGGCGACGGTTGAATCTGGCCGGACAATAACACACCCAGTTTTCGTCGACGGATCTTTTGACCAATTAGACACGTGTTCGGCTAGATAAAGAAATCGAACATGCTTTTTAGAAATGCTATTAATTGGGAAGATTTCTATGGTCATCGCTATTCCTTTAACATCATCTGTTCGACGGGCTCTTCAAATACTAGCTTTCGCATGTCTTCAAGATGATATTTAGTCGATCGAAGTTCTCCCTCAAGTTTGCCTTCTGGTAATTTCTCTCCTTCTAGCATTTCCTTTAGCGCTGCTAGAAAGTCCTTTGAATCAATGTAATTGAAAGCGAACGTAGGTTCTCTGAACATTGAGCCTTCGGGAACTTCTTCGAATTCAAGAGCTGCTCTCTTTGCGACGAAGGTTTTCAGTCCCACTTGTTTGACGATTACAAAGTTCGACGTTCCTGTATAGTCTTGAAATAGATACACTCTAAATGGGTTCATGCTTTACTCCTCGAATTTAATGTCTGCAAATATGTTGGCGGCACCAATTCTCATCACTTGCTCCCACATCTCTTTTGCCATGTTTCTGATTTCCCATTGAGCGTGTTTAGAAGTCCTGAGTTTGAAGAAATGGCGGAGCTCTCTAAAATTCATTGTAATAATGATTTCGGAGCAACACGCGTTGGGTAGAACAAATCTAGCATCTTCTCCCTTGACGCCCATCTTCAATAGTTCGTTATATGTATTCCAAGCGAATAACATGGCATTCTCAAACTTGGCTCTGGCCATTTGATTCTGGCTACTAACTCCGATGTTCTCTTTATTGTCTAAGATGCTTGGAGGCGTTACATAGTTGGGCTCTGATTCTTTGACATACCGCTGGCTTCTTTGCGAGTAACTAGCAATCCGATGCCTAACCAGCTGATGAGTAAGAGCTCTGGAAACCCCACCCACTCTATAAGTGACACTAGCATGCTCAAGAACAGATTCATGGCCGCTCCTTATTAGATGGTCTATGATGCGGACATGACTACCAGGGCTCTTCTTTTCAAACGAGTCGTAGCAGATTCTGGCAGCCTCTTCGATTAATAGTTCGGGCGCTGGTGTGAATGCAATGATTTCTACTTTCATATTGAACAGGCCGCTCCAGGAGGGCTAGATCCACAAACATTGCAGATAAAGCACTTCCCGTCCTTTACCATAGAATTTTTAGCGTTACAATTGGGACATTCTTCGTCGGCTTCTTCTATTTCTTCCTCTTCTTCCTCTTCATTCTTGATGAGTCCGATTTCAATGAGACAATCCCAGATGCATTCTTTCATGGCTGATAAGAAATGAGCGTATGTCTTGCCGCGATACATAAATTTCTCGTCCATCTCTACATAGTCCATGTCCTCGAGCTCCTGAAGGATTTCGAGCAGTTTCTCGAGGTTCTTTTCCTTATTGAACATAATAGAAAGAAGTCTGCAATACGGCAGCATGTTTTTGTAGAAATCAACATCTCTAGAGACAACAAACACTTGAGACACCTGGTTGTTGTTATAGGTTACATGGACGTGTGCGCTTGGAAGTCCCGAGCTTCTTTTGATTTGATAAGTAAAGCTTCTGCGTCTGTAGCCGTCTTCCCTTGTTTCAGGTCTAGCATCATCGTCAGTTAATATTGATTGAATGGTTCCTTCTCTAAACGTAGTGAGTCCTTTGATAGACATGTCTGACGTGACGACATCGAACATGAACTTTTTGAAGGAATCGAAATCCGTTCCTTCTGGGAAGTTAATAGTTTTTGAGATGCTGTTATCGACATACTTCTGGATGGTATTCTGCATTCGCAAGTGGCCTTGAAGCGATACGTCTTTGGTGGTTTGAAAATAGTCAGGTCGTTCGCCGTAAATTTTATCAAATCCCGCTGACTTGAAATATTTGTAGGAATAGTCAAGTAAATCAAATTGTCGTGTAAGATTTCCTTGATCATCGCGCATTCTCCTCTTCTGCTTCAATGAAAATATCGGTTCGATTCCTGACGATACATTATTCAATAGTAAGGAGATTGTTCCAGCAGGTTGACATGTTAGGATGGAACAGTTTCTAATGCCGTGTTGTTCCATTTCCGCTTTAATCCCGTCTGGCAGACTTTTGATGAATTTTCCCGCCATAAACTTATCCCTATCGTATTTAGGGAAAGGGCTCTTTAATTTCGCCAATTCAATAGACGCTTCATACGCGGCGTTTCTGATCGTTTGCATTAAAACATCAACGAACGAAATAGCTTGATCAGAATCGTACTTGATCTTTAGCATCGTTAACATGTCTGCTAATCCCGTGATGCCCAAACCAATTCGTCGATCGGCTATAGCTACCTTTTCGTTCTGCTTCAACGGATAGTTGGTTACATCAAGAATTGTGTCTAGCATGTAGACTAGACTCTTAACTGTCTGCTTTAGCCCTTCGATATCGACTTCTTGACTTATGAATGGATTTTTGACGAATGTGGGAAGAACGACCATTCCGAGGTCACAACATCCCCACGCAGGTAAGGGTATCTCACCACAAGGATTGGTAGATTCGATTTTTTGGTAGTAATATGTATTGGACACTTCATTGACTCGGTCCTTGAAGAAAATTCCTGGTTCGTTATAGTCGTAAGCGTTGGCCACAAATTTTTCGAATACAATTCTTGCCTTAAGCTTTCCATAGACTTTTCCGTTATGCTTGAGTTCATAGTCTTTGTCCGCCTTTAGAGCGTCTATAAAGTCATTGGTGATGCCAATAGACACATTAAAATTAGTTAAGCCTGAGTTTTTCTTCGCGGTGATGAACTCTAATATGTCAGGGTGATTGACGTCAAGAATAGCAATGCCGGCGCCTCTACGGTTTCCTGCTGATTTCATGGTCGCGATCATACTATCCCACGTATCCATAAAAGAGAGGGGACCGGAGGCGGTTGAGTTTACGCCCTTGACGTGTGCGCCTTTAGGACGAATACTAGAAAAGTTAGTTCCAAATCCACCACCTGCCTGCTGAATCTTAGAGGCGGCTTCAAAGCTATCTCCGAGGATAGAGTCAATGGAGTCTTCAATTGGCACTACAAAGCAGTTGAGGGCTGTCAATTTGACGCATGGATTGCCCAACGCAAGCAGAGCTCTGCCGGCGACTATTCCCCTCCGCTCTGCCATTATTTTGTAGAATTCTTCTTCTATGGGATCTTGCAAGACTCTGTCGTTTATTCCTTTGACAAACCCTGCAGCTAATGCTTTAGCAACTCGCCTGAAAGCTTCAGAAGGTTCTGATTCTAGAGCCCTTGTGGAAGCCATAGGATCGTTCGATTGTGGCGCTTCTCTAACAGCGTACTTCTCAAGAAATATTTCTTTATTAAAATCGGGCAGAATTTCAGGCCCTTTCTTCATTTCAAGCTCTGTCATTTAGTCACTCCGTCTGTTTTCTTCTTCTTCCAATCACGTTTCATAACTTCCTCAGCTGTGGAGAATAGAGCTTTCCCGAAATCAATGCCTGCGTGAGAACATAGTTGCATTAAATAAACTACTGTATCTGCTACTCCATCGGCTAAATCATCTAGGGCTTTTTCATCCATGCCAGCTTGATGGCGCCTTATTTTTTGCCGGGCTTTCAATACGACGTGAGCTACTTCTCCCACTTCTTCAGCGGCTCCCAACGCCATCCATTCAATGCCGGTGTCGCGCTTCTTGAAGTTTTTCTGTTGCCAATCAAATAGCTGTTTCTGCAGTCTAGTAAGAGCTTTCACCGCGCACGTTGTATTCCTCTCTTCATCGTTGATCGGAAAGGCGTGCTTGGGCTTGGGAAAATTATTGCAGGACATTTGGCGTATTCTCACTTCCGGGCCCACCAGTTTCGACAGCTTTCTTTGCGTCTTCTTCAAATTTTTCCTTCATTCTAATCATTTCAGCTACTTCTTTTTGCATCTGTGTTTGCGCATTCTCAGCGAATGTCTTGAATCTTGCTTCTACGTCCTTTGCTTCTTCTTCTGTCTTGCCATTCTTAGCTTCATCAAGCAAGAAATTGACACGTACGGTTAGTCTTGTGATATCTTGAAGAAGAGCTGTATGCGACTGCCGCATATTCCCGTCTATGACCTGAAGTATCCTGTCAAGCTGTTTCATATTGTTCTGTAGAGTGACGATTGCTCTTTGCGTTTCTTGTTGAATCTGGAAATTCAACTTGTCAGCGCTCATTCCCATTTCATTCTCCTATTGCCATAGCATCTATGAATAGATTATGCGTAGGCTGCTTTTTATTGACTATCTTAATTAGAGTCGGCTTGTCAGGTACAGCCGCTATATCTTCGCACGGCATATCTAACGGGTTGATGTATGATAGATTGATGTGTCCATAGGATTTTTGCACCTTATTTACGAACGTTTCGATATGTTTTAACGTGACGTCTTTATCAAAGCAGAGGCAAACGTCTTTATGCGCAGTTTTGCCTCTAAGATACTCTGACAATCCCGCATGTTTGCCCTTTCCGAATATGCAAACTGAGTCGTATCCGAATTGGGCAGCTTTCATTAAATTAAACATGGATTCGACAACTAATAGCGTGCTAGAGTTATTTTTCTCGTATGCATAGAACAACTTCATTTCTGGATCTGACTTTCTAATTACGTGCTTCTGTCTGTCAGGGGTCAAATCTAAAAACTTTCTAGCGTAATAAGCGTAATCATTAACCAGAACAACTATATAGCCGTAGTAATAATTCCACGGAGTTGTAATTGGCCACAGTTTAAAGTTTGACTTTAGAAACTTAATGTCGAAGCCTCTCGATACTAGATACAGTCTGGCTTCTTGTGCGACGTTTTCTTGCCGCTCACACTCTCTATCTTGCGGTGGCGTAAGTTTTGGGGCGTGCGTAGATACTTGATCTACAACAGCAATGCGGCCCTTTACCTCAAATCTTATTCTGTTGCGTCGTAAGAAATCACTTAGTCTGCCACGGTTGTCGCACCTATAGCAATTATACGAGTCTTTGGCAAAGCTCAAGCCAAGATGATACTTTTTATCATTACACTTATTGCATCTGACGTTTATTTCTAAACGCGATTTCCAGTCTTTAGACGGATCGACCTGAAACTTCTGGCCAATTTCCCGTACTATATCTTTAATGTTTGTGTATTCCGCTTTCATTCGATTCTTGAGAAGCCGTTTAGTCCTTTAGTTGCGGTAATTGTATGGTCGAACAAATACATCATATCATCAACTGACGAATGGTGACTAATGAAAATGCACATTGCATTGATGCTCACGGCGTATTGTTTGATAAACTCAATGACATATCTGCCACTTACATTGTCGAGATGGTCAAGAGCCTCGTCAACAATCAAGAACTTTAGGCGATTATTCTTGAAATAAGTCATGGCGATATCAAGAAGCGATAGCACGATTACAATATCTACCTTCTGTTTTTCGCCACTAGATAGCTGGTCATATTTGAATTGTTCGCCATTTATCGTGATTGCTTCGGTGATGTCAGAGTCGGTTATCACAAATTTGAACTGGAAGTCTTTATTGTAGAAGTTGTTTATGTACTTCTGCATGTTAGTATTGAGTACCTTCAAAAGGTCTCCTGCTAATGACATTCTAGTTTTAGACTTGGGCTCAAGCATTTCACGCCAAAACTCAGTCATATCAAACTTTGTTTTGGAATCTAGCCACTCCGTTTCCGCTAGCTCACACTTAGCTTTCACTTCTTCTACCTGACCGGCTGAAGACGTAATGTTACTGAATTTCTCAATGGTCTTTGTGTTGTTCTTGATCTGATACTTCTTTTCGTTTATGATACGCGTGCACTCGTTTGACTTCTCCACTGCAGTGTTGTACTGTTCGAATAAGGCTGAAGCCTTTAGGATTCCAATTTCGTTTATTATGCTATTGAGTAGAGACGTAAACTCTTTGATCTTAGCGAGTTCGGCTGTAAGGATCTCGTCACGATTAGGCAGTCTTTGTCTGCATGTATGACATACTTCGTTCGTCTCATAATACTTGGCTCTCTTCTTGCTCTCGGCTAGCTGGTGCTCAAGCTTTGCCTTGGAGTCATTAGCGCCGCTAATTTGCGTGTTCTTGCTTTCTATCTCTGGAAACAATGTTGAGACTACGCCACTAAAGCCTTCTCTCATCTTCTCGTCTAATACTATTTCTTGCTCCAGTCTTTTGTTGGCTGCTGTTAACAATTCGATGTTTTCATTAACATTCTTGGTAACACTCTCTTCTTGTTGCATCAGATTATCTAGAGCAGTTTTAAGTGCGTAATATTCTCTATTGTTGTCGTCAAATACGGCTCTATCTTCTTTTGCCATGCCCTGAAGTGATGCGTAAATTTTAGACACAACGTTGAGATTGAGAACTCTTTCAAGAATGTCGATTTTGGCAGCGCTGCTACCCTTAACGAACTTGAAGAGCTCGGGATTCAATACGTTGTTGTTCACGAACACTTGATAGTTCATGCCAATAATCTGTTCTATCTTAGACTGTATCTCTGTATTAGTCAAGTCGTTGGAGATACAGATGCCATTTTCGTACAGTGTTGTCTTAGAGAATGAGGGCGACTTGGAGCGCTGACGCTCTATTAAGTACTCGGCTTTTACAACGCCGTCGGTTGAATCGACGAATGTAAGCCCTACAAAAAGAGCTTTAGTAGATTTAGTTACGAGGTCGTCAAGATTAAGCTCTTTCTTAAGTGATCTGTAAAACAACGCTAAGACTATGCAGTCGACTAAAGTTGACTTGCCAGAGCCATTAGACGATCTATCTTTCTCATCTATACCCTTAATTAATACAAGGTTGCCCTGGCGTTGAGTAAAATCTATTTCATGTCTTCCCTTGTATGAGTTGACATTTTCTATTACAAGCTTCTTTAGCTTAATTGACATACGTTTTTCAACCTGCCTACAAATTTTTCTATTTCTTCAGGCGACTTATTCTTTGATTTCAAAAGCTCAGTCCCTTTTTCAATAATCAGATCGAATATGTTGATCTTATCTATTGACGACGTCATTATTTCCATCGCATTAAGTTCTTCTTCAGAATCAAGGCCTCTTGTTTCAAAGTCCGTAAACAGATCTTTATATTTATCTAGAAATTCACCGAGCTTCTTTTTGCCAGAGTCGCTGTTAAGCGAATAGATTGTAGCGTAGATATTAGTGAATGGAAACTTAGCTTTCTCGGTTTCTATGCGAGCTATCTTTCTTTCCAGACTTTCTGTTTTTTCAAGATTGAGCTTAAAGAACAGCGGGCAATAAGGATTTTCTACGTACTTAATGTTGCAACCACTGGGTGATAGATCTAATACAGTCAAGCCTTTTCTTTCGGCTGAGTCTGAGAAGTTGTGATTAAGCACAGCTCCTACATAATAGAAGTTGGATCCAATTTGACGTTTGAAGTGGATGTGGCCTGAAAATACTCCAGTATAGATGTCTAGATGTAAGTCATCATACGAATTGAATTGGCCTAATTGGTATGTGGATGAAATTAAGCCCTCATAAGCTTCTTTGATGTCTAAGTGACAGAATACATACGTATGAGTTTTAGAGCCCCGGAACTTTTCTGCAAGTGTAGCAAACGCATCTTTTAGTTTGTTCGGATCTCTAATATATGGCACAAATATAAAATGGGAGTTTATTTCTGACACAAACTTTACTTTGATGCTGCTCTTTATGAGCGTAACGCCACTTATGTTTTCTACCGTATCGACCGCTGAAGTTTCTTCGTTCCTATCATGATTGCCTTCTAGAACAACCATTGTCTTCGACAATGTGTTTTGCGTTATATCGCTGAGAGCCTTTATAACTGCGTTGTATCTTTCTACATAGAAACGTAAGGCCTGATGGAACGTATCGCCCAGGTCGATAGCCATCATAGTGCCGGTAGTATTAGAGACGTCAGATATCCAAGAAAGGGTAGAATATAGTTCATCTATCCTTGAATATTCAACTGTCTTGAATTTTGACTGCCTTACATTGAAGTTATAGATATTGGCACAATGTAAATCGGCGAATAATAATATCTTCACTGAGTAGGCGGTGGTAGGAGCTTATTGAATGGTGTCATGAAATGGTCCATTTTGGCTAGAATTGTGTTGATGTTTTCTTTCACAAGTATTGACATAAAGTCCATTTTTGAGAACGAAGGTTTCATTTCTATAGCTGAATAGATAAGCTTTAGACTTTGAGGGCTGAAATCCATATCAATGAGATCAATCAGCTTGTAGTTAAGTTCTAGTAGTTCCTTCTGTCCTTCAAAATATTTACCGAATTTAGCCTTGGCTTCAGTAACGGTTTCGAGTGCTGCGTAAAACTCTTCTATATTAGTAGGACTTGTTACTCCAGCAGCTTTGAACATGTCGAACAGTTGCTGAAACTTCTTGTCGCCAAACAGCCTAACTCCTTTAATGTTGTCTGAAGAATCTCCTCTTATTGCTTTGTAAACACGATAGCTTGAAACTGCCAATCCCTTAATAGGAAACACTTCTTCCATGTTGCATTTAGCGACGTATTGCTTCTTGTGAGGATTAAAAATCTTGTAATTTTCGTTGTCAAGAAGCTGATAGAAGTCCTTATCATTAGACACAATAGTCGCTGTCTTACCTCTATTAACAAAGTGATGAGCCACAAATGAGATAAGACAATCGCCTTCTATTTGCTTGACGATAACAAGTTTGATGGGAAGAGTCTTGAGAGCGTCTAATATGACATCTCTCTGTCTCTTTCTAGACTCAATCTCATTCATCTTGATTGTTAAGTCATAACCCGCAAGAGCACTGAGATCGATATCTCTGTTGGCCTTGTAGTCTTTAAAGAGAGCTTTCTTTCTTACGTCTCGCCCGAAGTCAAATACAATGTAGACTTCTTCTGGCTTTTCGTCGTCTACAAGCTTACGGAGGTGTTGAAGGAACACGTAAATAGCTGTAGTATCTTGACTTTTGGCATTTTGAAGAACTGTATCGGTCATAGAGAAGAAGGCTCTAACGAACAGGTTGGAGCCGTCGCATATTAATACGTCACTCATTATGAATCGTCCCTTGCGCCGTATTTTTCCAAGAATCTTTCTATGTCCCACAGAGTTTCTATTGGAATACCCCACGAAGTATCAACAATGGCGTTCTCTTGTTTCCAACCTTTGTCACGAGTCTCCATAAGTAGTTCTACGGCTCTATGCAAAAAGTCTTTGTTGGTCTTCATAGCTCCCCCGTGAATGCGGCGTAGATTCTATCGAGTACAAATCTAACTTTCTTTTTAGGAAATCCGATTTCTTTTTGCGTTTCTTTAATAAGATTCTCGTATAGAATTGCATCGCCATGAGCAATCTTTGCCTTGATGCTGTCCAGAATACTATTATAACATTCATCTTCTGGTAGATCAAGCGAGTCAGCAGTAAGTTTGCTCACAAAATCTCTTATCGACGACATGGCTTCAAAGCCATTGTCCGCGTCAGTTGACAATTCTAGATTTACATTCTCATCGTCTAAAGCTATTCTAGACGGGTCGTTTGAGTTCAACGACGTGTCCTTATAGTTGTTCTTCAGATACCAAAGCATCTTGTTCTTGGCTACGGCAGTAAAGCAGGAGAAAGCGTCCCCACGTTCTTTGTTCCATTTGGGTAGAACCTCTAATATCCCTACCCAAGCTTCTTGTGGCAAGTCATCGTTAATGACATTGCTTCTGATGAGTTTGTATCTACTAATAATTCCGTTAATGAGCTTCTTGAATATGGGCTCTAACTCATCAACAATTGTTCTGTCACCGGTCTTCTGAAACTCAGTGATCTTTAGTTCAACAAAGTCGTTGTCGAAATATTGTTTCACGTTAATACATTAAAGATCCGATCTTTGTGCTCTTCAAACACCTGACCCCATTCCTTCCGGTTAAATTTAATTATACCGGACTCATCGGCGCTTGTTATGTCTTTGTTTAAGTTGAGTTCGTTTGTTCTTCCCGTAGTGAGTCGCTTTTGTTCTTTGAGCATTTCGTACGTGGTGAGCGCTTCATCAAACGTTCCGGTTGAGTGATTGAAAATGAGACTGATTTCAAGAAGCGGAGTATACGCCTTGTTCTTGACGGTTTTGGCTTCAATCTTTTTACCGGTGATCCCGGCAGCCTCATCGATCTTTACAGTATTAGTCGCTTGTAATCTAATCCTCTGGATAGCAGCGTACTTAGGTGCGTGGCCACCAGGAGAAGTATATTTTTCGCCAAATGACTGTCCCACATTCTCTCTAAGTTGGTTGACAATTAAGAGAGTAACCTGAGTATTCTGTAGAGGAATGGTAAGTTTGCGTAGACCCATTGAGTTAACACGTGCTCGGATAGCCATTTCTTTAGTGTATTCATCGCCCTCTTCCATTTCGCATTCTTTTTTGGCCGGTGTTTGTGCCAAGGAATCCCATATGATAAGTGCCGGCCCTTCCCAGGACTTGTCTTTTAGTTTAGACATGAGTACTTGGGCAATTGTGTCGTAAACATCTTCAAGACAACCCGGCTGATGATAAATCATTTCTTCCACATCGACGCCCAACATAGTAAGCCGAGCCATAGAAGTGGCAGCTTCAGTGTCTAAATAGACAACTGGCATGCCTCGCTTTTGAGCTTCGGCTGCTACCATCGCGGCTAATGTCGACTTACCGGACGCTTCTAGCCCAATGATTTCAACTACTCCGCCTACAATGATTCCACCACCAAGTATCTTGTCTAGAGGCATGAGTCCGGTCGAGATAAAATCAAACGCATCAATAGAAACTTGCTCTGCAGATCCAAAGATGGCTTCCCGCAATTTTATTAGACCGGGACTCTTCTTGCCGCCTGTCTCTTCTTTTCCAGCTTTAAGCTTCATACGTTCTCCTTAAAATGGTACATCTTCATCTGGACCAGGGCCAACTTGCTCTTCAATAGGCTTGTTGCCACCAGTCCCCACATTCTTGAATCCATCGATATTAGCGGCCAGTTCTTCAGAGCGGCGATCCATATCTTCTTTGCGAGCTCTGTCTTTTTCGTGTGCAACGACTTCCGCGTTGTATCTTTTCAGCGCCGCGACAACCTTCTCAAGTGTTTCGTCGTCTGTGATAATTTGCTGTTCAATAAACATTGCCAGAGGCTTTTCGTGTACTGAAACAAGCACCTTCTTGAACCCTTCACTATCAGTCGGAATAGCTACTGACTCATCAATCTCAATGTCGAACTTGCCTTCACTGTTAGTGAAGAGTTTGACTCGATGTCTGAAGGCGTCGATAAGATTCAAGTCCTTATCAGTCATAAGCTTCGACAGCTTGGCAGTGTAGATTTCATAGAGATAATCTTGAAACCAAGCGATCTTGATCTTCTTTTCATTGATGACGTAAGTCAGGAAGAATTTAGTTCCCACGGCTGTCTTGAAAACCGACTTGGGAACTCTATTTTCTTGCATCCATTTCTGGATAAGATTGCCATTTAATGTATTGATGCGTTCGGCTTTCATGCCACCGTATTCTGACATGAACTTATATAGCCCAAAATGTGTGTTGAGTTCTTCGAAGGGATAGTCTATTTCGCATTCATCTTCTGCAAGGTTGATCGATATAACCTTAGGCACAATGAAAAATTGGTACACGCCATTCTTCTTGAAACTGAGGTAGTCAACAGTTCCGTTGGCTGACGACCGTTCCATATTTTCTTTATGCGTTTGTTCAAAAGTCTCTTTAGTCTTGATTTTCATTGCAATCCTCCATGCGAGATAATTTATTATACTACAACTTACATGCCTGAGACGTTAGCTACACAGTGATTTGGGAAATTATTTTCTTTTTAAGAGATTTGGCAAAAGTGTCATTCTCGAAACTGTCTATTTCTACAGTTGCGATATAGTTCATTCTACAAATCTTCTCCGTAGTAAAGGCTCTTTCAAGAATGTTGATGTCTCTCTTGGCATTGTTAGCGCTCAATACAAAGTAGGTCTTACCGCCAGAGGGCTCATCCTTTGTCGGCTTATCATTCTGGATAATAGGAACGATGCTGTTGAGAAGCTTCGTAGAATTGATTGTATAGAAAATGTAGGAGGGCTTGGCAGCACCGTCAACTCTTTTTCTATGTATTCTAATCGTATTGACGTTCTTTAGAAAGTCGGCTTCGAAGAGATTAGAAACGTCTATCTGCTTAGTCTTATCAACGCTAAAGATAGCCACTATAGTCTCATTATCAACGACGTCAAAAGTGTCATCGAACTTCTCATTTTTGAGATCGAAAGTATAGAAGCGTTCTTTATCAATCTTATAGACAATAGCTTTTTCAGTTATGTTGTCTAGCTTAGACAAGAAATCCGCGATTTGTAAGCTGATGAAATTGCCGCTAAACTTGTTTTTCAAAGGCTTCAATGGGAAAAATACAGCTATAAGTTTAGTGGTAGAGGTTTTTTCGGTTGATTGCTCTGCGACCATTTACTTCTCCTTATTGCGGATATATTTATTCCATGCTGAAAGGTTTTCTCTTATAGTTCTAGGGTACAGCCAATCGATATCGATTATTTGAAATTTGGGCTGATCTGTTCGTCCTACGATATTGTCTAGCTTTTCGAATCTCGCTTCAATGCCGGCTCTAACTTCAGGCGTATCGTATTCTGTGTGACAGAAATTGTTGAACTTCTCTTTGACTTTTTCGACACCGCCAAGCCAACCGAAATGATTTCCGCAATTAGAAAGATGATACGCATTAGCGTGGAAAGTTCCATCATTTCTATTAGGCCCAGTTCGCAAATAGCTCAAGCTGGGATTTTCACTATATATTCGTCCTGTTACTGCATACGGATGAGGGCATATGTAGCCCGGCTGCTGGACATTTATATAATAAAAGAACAGCCGCATATCTAGTCTTACTAATCCATGGCGCCGTGTTTCGGCTACTATTCTAGGGATATTCTCCCCGTTGATTATTTCGTCTATATCTGTTACTATAAGGACGTCATCATTTTCTATGTAGAATGGCCTTGCAGCAATATCACGTTGCCGTACTTCTTTATCCCATCGCCCCGGGCAATCAGCAAAGTCTTCTTCGTGCGCCACAATATACTTTACTTTGTTCCCGTATTTCCAAGCAGGGAAAGAGAGCGCTTTCGCTTTACCCGAATGAGTCACTTTAGACTCAACTACAACTATTCTGTCGACATACGGAGATTCTTCTTTTATCTTCAAATCGAGAAGATCTATTTCGTCGTAAAACATTGTCATGCTATAAATCATATCATACCTCTTTTTGTTTTACTTATGGAAGGACACTTCCTGTCGGAAGCATGGCACCAGCAGACGTAGTTCCGAAAGTGCTATAGTTTCCGCCGTAGTCGTCCAAATCAGATGATTCATCTCCCGCTTCTGAATCTCCGCCTTCCGCTTCTTCGTCGTCGTTTATGCCATTATCGTTTTCATCTTCTTCTTCACTGGGCTCTTCATCTCCGCCTCCGCCTTGCTCGGCTTGTGCTGCATCAGCTGCCATCTTGGCTTGAGCATAGACAGGGTTGAGGATAATATCGCCCTGAGGAAGTTCTTTATAGCCGTACTGGGCTCTAAGTTCATTAACTGTCTTGAGGTATTCGACTTCCTGTCTTTCAAGAGCAATCTTCTGAGATTCAATAAGGTCAGTGTAGCCGTAGAACGAAAATTCAAATTGATCATCTGTAAGCGGACCAACGACGTATTTATTTATAGTGGCTTCAATGAATCTAAGCAACGGCACTAGGCCCTTGTCTTTCGAGAACTTAATTCTTTCAAGTGCTGAGCTATCATTAAGAGATCTTGACTGGCCAGAGACGCCACCCTTATTAGGGAAGTTGATTTCAACAGGGTCGATCTGATAAACACCGCAAATGACGTTTACAAGATATTCTAACCATCTACCGAATTCCATGTCCCTATTTGACTGGCCCAAGTTGATCCAATCAATTCCGCCTTCGGAAGCAATAATAGGAGTCTTCCAAGCATTGGCAACTCCGGTTATCTGGGCATGCCAAGCTCTACGGAAAGCGTCGAGCTCTTCTCTTGGTACATTGGCTCCCTTAACGTTAAGAATGCCTTTTGGAGTAGATCCTTGAGTGAACCACCGCTTGTTATGCTCTTCACCATAGATCTGCGCAGAGATGTAGTTCAGAGCCATCTCTATTTCGGATATGCCATAACCATTGGCTTTTATGTCTGTTGTAGCATTACGAATAGCAAACGCCATTTCATCATAAGCGTAGGCCGTATAGAGATTGCCGTCAATGAATTGGACATAATAGATGCCCTTTTCAATCTTAGTCTTGGGATCGGCTAATCTTATGGTTCCCGCATCAACCGCGTAAATGGCCGAGGGCCTGCCGGTGTAAGGATCTTTTACAATTTCAAAACAAAGCTGGTCAAACGTCAGCGTGTCTCTTACTATCTTTCTGAGAAACGTTTGGAAGTTGTCTCTTTGAGGATCTCTTAATCTTGTAGTGGGCGTGCCGCAGTCGCCAATGAAATTAGTTAAGTCCATGACTTTCTTGATTTCATCTGGCGTGAGAGAAGGCACTTTCAGATTGGGATTAGCCTGCTTTTGTAGATATTGAAACTTCTTGTTCTTAGGATAGACAGTATAGCCTATTCTATCGTTTGGCATTATGTATGGCGTAGCAAACATAGCGCACTGATTAATTCGAGTGTTGATGATGGAGGCTATGACGCCGTTTCTGTATGAGACTTTTCTTAGTAACTGATAGCTTAGAGCCCATGAAGCGTTCTTGGTTTTGAACTGTAGATAATCAAGAACAAATAGAGGGTCGTAAAACTTAGTTACTGGTGCCGGGTCTCTTGCATCTTGCTTGTCTAGAATCTTCCCACCTGAGAGCGCTACTTTTGTGGCTTTCTCTAGGGCTTCATCGATCCCGCCGTTTACCATAGCGAGTTCTAGACTAACATCTGTTTTCTTTCTTCGTCCCATTTAATTACTTCTCCGTTGTTATGTATTTCATCCAATCAATAGTCTCGGGATCACCCACCGTGATATTGTGATCTAGTGGGTGCAAATAGTTGTCATCGTATAACAATTTTTGTCTATCGTAAACTGAGGGCTTTTGCTGCGTATCCGAAACACCAATCCCAAAGGCATCTTTATTAACAAATGAAAATGACGAACTGTTTCTCTCATTCATTAAGACGAAACCGCCTACAGCAGCTGCAATTATACTGTCATCGTGTTTTCCTTCGGAAGCCTGTGGTTTCCCGTTGGGACCGTAAACAAATGACAGCGCTTGATCGAGCCATGTCTTACTGTAAATTACTAGCATATTGTTGCGAAGTGCTTCTGCGGCGGTGTCTAAGATAAGAGGCCGAGTAACACTGCTTGATACAAAACCTGGCTTACCATCTTTAGCAAAGTAAACACTCGGATATTTGTCAAGAATCTTAATTTGATCTTGTAAATAACCGTTTGTGGCCCAATAATTAAGCAGGTGCCCGTGGTTGTTTCTTTCTATAACTAGTTTTGGGAAGTTGTATTGAGCGCACATATGATACAACAACTTGTAGAATTTTGGCATAGTTAGCTTGTCGGCTATTTCAGCACAAAACTCCACAAATATTGGATCTTTATTTAGTCGTAAGATGTATGCAGTTGAGTTGTCTGATTGCGGGTTGCCTTCTGCAGGGTCGGCACATGCTACGTACGTCTCTCCTTGTTTGAATTCTTTGTAGATAGTAATCTTGTCGTCCATTTGTTTCTTAGACCAACCTGGCTCTATGATGACGCCTTGGTTGTTCTTCTTATCCCAAGTCTTGCCTTGTTCGTTCCATAAAATTATCGACTTGATGATTTTGGCATCAAAGAACGGTCTACCAGATGAGATAAAGCAAGTAGCATCATCTTCTGGATATTCTTGGACAAACTTGTCTTTCAGCGAGGCTTGCTTAGATCTTCTCCAAGCTATTTGCTCGTGAGAAAGATGATGAACGTTGATCATTAATTTTTCATCATCGGTAAGAGTCTCAATGATATATTGTTCTTCCGATTTTTCGAGCGGGTAAAAATACTCTGGATGATCGAACCATCTATAGAAGTGAGGATACGGAATCTGATTTAGTTTTCTATCTAGAGCGCTAGTATTCTTAGCGTTAGTATAGTCTGTATGGAAGTGGTTGTAGCCATTAGCCGTCGTTTCATAGATGATGATACCACTCTTAGGCACTGTTTCAAGCAACGAAGGCATTAATTCTTCAGGACGCTCCCAGAAAGCATATTCAGAAGCGTGCAACAAGTTAATAGTTGTGCCTCGGCCAAAGCCAACTGATCCAGCTGTACCAATGAAAATTTTGCTGCCGATGTCTTCAAACACAATTTCTCTCTTTGAAGAATATCTCTTAGCGGGTCTAATTTCATCGGGAAGCTTTTCATACATCAGCTTGGTGATTTCAAAGATTCTAGCAGTAGATTCGGCATCGTGAGCAATAATTGCAGCTGTAGTGTTCGGAACTAAAATACATTCCGTCAAGAACAAGGCGCATATTAATGTGGTGAAACCTAACTGGCGGGGCTTGAGGATGATATGCCTGTCTACACCTTCGTTGTTTAACTCGACGTACTTAGAATAGAACATCTTCTGAATAGGGTTGAATACGAAAGGGACGATATAGCGGTCTTTGTCCTTAATACTTATAAATGTTTCTATAAAGTATTGATGGTCGGAGAGCGCTTTCTGAACTATCTCGTCGGGATTCAATGCGGCTTCGTTCATATCAACATCAGCTTTCTACTTAATTTTACGGGATCATTAATCTCATGCTCCCAAATTATGATGACTCTCCATCCACACCGCTCAAAACGACTAATTCGTTGCATCGTTTTGTACAGCGGCTCGTTTTTGTGCCAATAATCACCGTACACTTCAACAACAAGTTTCCGAGTTTTATTAATGAAATCCGGTCTAAGGTTATCGATCTTGAAGGATCCGTCTCCGGTAAAAACAAAGGCTGAACCAAGAACTTGTTGTAGTTTCCGTTCCAAGCCGTTGGGCCCTGCTCTTCTAGGCCGTCTTTTGATTTGGCTGAGTTGACGTCTGGCTCGAAGAATCTTTTCAATGTCATACTCGTACCTATAATCTTTAACCACTTAAGCCTCTTGAGGCCCTCTGGTTGATGATCATTTGCGACAAAGTTACGGTGCCTCCGCCTGCTACGACTCCCGCTGCAGCCTCACCCAACGCTTTACCGAAACTTGGAGATGAAACTTTCTGATCTTCAAGAAGTCTAGCTGCGTGCTCTAATACAAGCGCGGCTGCGTTTAGCCGAGTTTTGTCTTCATCAGCATGGACAGTCAGTTCTGCTAGAGCGTCCATTGCTGAATCCACTTGTTTGAGAACTTTTGAGAGGATGAGGGTTTTCTGATCTTCTGCTATGCGACGCTTGACATCAACGAACTCGTCTGATGTAACTATTTCTTTATATCTATTCTGAGAAATGTTCACAACTTTACATATAGTATCTTTTGTTTCACTGGAGAACTGGAGAGCGGCTACTTGCTCACAATGCGCGGCGAACTGATCATCTTCAAGTACTGCCACATCGCTTTGAGCGTCAAATTTGTCAACTAAAGCTAGCTCGGGTGTCTTTTCTACAACTTCTGTCTTCTGTTGCACTAACTGATTAAGAGTATCTAGTGTGCCTCTTATCTTGCGAATGCTATCATTCTGTTGCTTCCTAATATCATTGCCCATTTTAAACCTCTTTAGTCGTAACCATTCAATTGATTCAGCTATTGGTTTTGGTTACCATCATCTCTATGAAGTCTTGAAACCATTATACACATTCGTACGTCTTCGAGTTAGTAGCTCGGAAAAATAGTTTTAGAGCTCTGTACGATTGATCGACAAATGATAAATTAGCTTGCAATCACGGATAAATCGAGGAATTTCTCTTAATATAGTACCTGTCTACGTGTTTTATTTGTTACATTTTACCGAAAGAAGGTGGACGATGTCGGAAGAACTCAATGACCTATTTTCTTTTTATATCGAAAACATCGAATTTAAAGAAGAACAGCTCGACAAAGCTTTCATTGATCAATACAAGCGCATCGACTTAGATAAGTCGACTGGTCGAATTGTTGCAGGTTACGCATCAACACCCGATTTAGATTCTGACGGAGAGACTATTGTTCAGAAGGGCTTAGACATATCATATTATCAGAAGTCTGGCTGGCTGAATTATATGCATAACAACAATCCGTCCCATGTAATCGGTATTCCTATTGAGTCTTATATTGATAGCAAGGGTTTCTACACAAAAGCGATGCTGCTTAATAACGATATGGCGAATGATGTTTGGAAACTCGAACAACAGCTCAAGTCTTTAGGCTATCCCCGTCACTTAGGTTTCTCGATAGAAGGCAAAGTAGTTGGCCGATCTGCCGTAAATAAATCAAAAATCATCAAGGCTAAAGTCACGAATGTTGCTATTACGCACATTCCCGTGAATACATTTGCGACGTTTGAAACAGTCTCGAAGTCTTTTGTTCCTCCGACTTACGACGAAGTGGTCGGCTATATAATGAAAGACCTCCCGTTAAAGAAAGACTTGGCGGCATTGAGTGCCTCACCCGGTCTCAATGCTGGTAGTAGTTTTGGAAGCGACAACTATACTGGTGGCGAAGTTTTGAGAACAGAGTCACTAGAAGGCGCAAATGCAAACGCTTACAAAGGGAAAGCAGTCACAGGGAACGATAGAACGTCCGAACAAGAACTTGATGAACGTCTCAACTCAGCCTACCGTAGTGCTCACAAATCCCATTCAGAATTAATAACTTTACTAAAGGCTGTCCACCCTGCAGCCTCTGAAAACTTGTTAGAAGAGATCACTAATCTCGTCTATAAGGCAAAGGGTATCGACAATTTTATCAAAATAATTAGCGAATCAGAGGTATTAAAGTAAAAACTCGTTGTTTTTTACTAATTTAATACTCGTTACACGGAGGAAAAGTGAATGTCTCTTATTAAAGTGATGGAAGATCTTATCGCAAAAGCCCAGGGTTATGATACCAAGCACACGGGCTCTGGCGGTCCTGCTGAGGCGGTAGCACACTCAGTGCAGGGCGCTCCTTCGGGCGATGAAAGCAAGAAGGAAAAGAATGCGGCCAATTCTGGAACGCATATCAAGAGTGGCGGCACGCCTGGTTCAAGCAATCGACCTGAAGGCGGGGAAGATTTCAAGGACGGCGGAGCTGCTGAAGACGAAATTCAGACGCCTAAGGGTTCTGGTGGAAGGGCTCCTCAAGCTCGTCCCGGCACAATTAAGCACGAAGGTGGTCAGGGTGGTGCAACACTCTCTGCCAAGTCTGAAGGCGAAGCCGATCTCGAAAAGGGATTCCCTCCTGCTGAAAAGAAGGATGACGACAAGGGCTCCGACGAAAAGGGCGAATCAAAGGAAGATGAAAAGAAGGAACACGAAGGCGGAGATGACAAGGACGACAAGGATGAAAAGTCCGAGAAGTCAGTCGAGTCCGGTGAAGTTCTTCTTGATATCGATGAGTTCGCAACAGAAATTACAAAGTCAGTAACCGAAAAGGTTCTTGCTTTTATGGAAGAAAAGTTCGGCGAAACAGTTCAGAAATCAAAGGATTCAGAATACATCGAAGCAGGGTTGGCTAAGTCAATTGCCGCCACGCTTGATAGAGTTGAAGAACTCGAAAAGGCAGTTGTTAATGTAGCTAACGCTATGAATATTAGAAAGTCACTTCTCAAGTCATCTGACAACATCAAGGGAATTGACAACCCATCTCTTAACAAGACTTCTTTGACTAAGAGTGAGGTTTCTAGTAAGCTGCTCGACATGCAAATGTCCGGCCAGTTCGGTGTAGACACAAATATGGTTCTCAAATTTGACGGCACGGGCGATTACTCAGTACTGCCCCCAGTAGTCAAAAGCAAACTTGGCATAGAAGAATAATAGTTCACTCAGGAGGAACGCTAAACAATGGATGAAGTACAGGGTTTTGGATTAGGATCCATGCAGGATGTCCAGGCCATTAACAAGGCCGTTGACTCGTTGTATAACGCGGGCACGGGAACCGGTTTGGCAGCTGGAGCTTCTTTTGGTTCCGACAATTATGGTAGCACTGGTGCGCAGTCCCTCAGAGTTGAATCTCTGGACTCGTCACTCAAGGTTATCACGTTCACTGATAAGCACATCAACTTCTGGAAAGACATTCCGAAGTCACCTGCTTATTCAACGGTTGAAGAATACAACCAGTTAACCTCTTACGGCTCGCAGACGGGCGGATTTGTTTCTGAAGGCGAATTGCCATATCAGACAAACTCCGACTACGCCAGACGAGCAGCTCTGGTCAAGTTCGTTGGAACGACCAGATCAGTAAGCCACCCATTAACCTTGGTCCGTACGATGGTTCCTGATGTTATTGCGCAGGAAAACTCAAATGGTATCATGTGGATGCTCCGCCAGATTGAAAATTCTCTCTTCTGGGGCAACGATGTGGGTCTTACGGGTGAATACGTGGAATGGGCGGGCCTTGATAAGCTTCTTGGCGTAGGTCCAAACACGACTTCCGGTACAGGCGCTGGTAACACCTTCGACCTCCGCGGAACAACTTTCTCCTCAACTCCTTTCACGACAATCGTCAATGACTTGGCACAGACAGTAGTTGATAACTTCGGTTTCCCAACTGACATTTATCTTCCATTCCCTGTCCTTGCAAAGATCAACGAAGAGTTCGCTGGAACCGCTGCACAGAGAGTAATTCTCCCAACAGCCTCTGGTAATACTCAGGTCAACATTAACATTGACGGCCTTATGACTCAGGCTGGTCGAGTTAATCTCAAGCCAACCTTCTTCTTGCAGAAGACAAGAGTAGTTCCTGGTGCCGGTGACGGCGCTGCTAAGGTTCTTAAGTCTGGCGCTCTTGCGGTCGGAGGTACTTCTGTCACTATGTCAGCTGCAGGTACTCCTACAACTGGCTACTCAGTGGCTGCTGGTGACTATGAAGGATCAGTCACTTTCAGAAACAAGTATGGTGAATCCGGCTCCGTCGCTCAGGGCGGTGGTACAATCACCACAAGCGGAACTAACACTCTTAGATTCGCTATCACAGCTCCTCCAACCGATGCAGAATTCGTAGACCTCTTCATCACTCAGGTCGACGACGCTGCTGGCGTGAAGTATTGGGTTCAGACAATGGCCCTTACTACAATAGCTGCAGGCCCAACTAACTACGATTACAATGGTATTCGTATGCCTAACACCTATACCTGCTTCATCGGCCAGATGACTCCTGACGTTCTTACCTTCCGTCAGTTGGCTCCGCTGGTAAAGATGGATCTAGCAACGATCGCTCCGGCTTACAAGTGGATGATCCTGCTCTACGGTGTTCCTGTTCTCTTCGCTCCTTTGAAGTGGACCAGAGTTATTAACGTAAAGTATTAATCCTACTTTACATAACAAGAACTGACAGCATAGTTACAAACAGCAACTGAATCATTCGAGGGGTCTTAATGGCACTGCTGTTAAGACCCCTTTTTTCTAGACTCGTAAAAAGGAGTTTCATAAATGACTCTATATCCACAACCAGGGGACACAGTCGGCGTAGGCTATGTTATGTCGTCCTTTGTTAGAGGACCCGTCGGCCTGCAAGGATATTCAGGAGACAATTCTGGCTATTCTGGCATGCAGACTTCGGGCACATCAGGTTATGGCACCTCAGGTTACTCCGGATTTTCAGGTGCAACTGGTGCTTCTGGTTACTCTGGTGTTGACGGCTCTTCTGGCTACTCTGGCTTCTAAACGTACGACTCAAATTTGGAGGATTTAAATGGGACAATATCCAGCAGCGGGTGATTCGGTAGGGTACTCCTACACGTCCCCTCTTATAGGACCACGAGGCACTTCGGGCTATAGTGGTACTCTTGGTACAAGCGGTTACTCTGGAGGCATAGGCACGTCCGGCTATTCTGGTTCTGGTAGATCTGGATATTCTGGCGTAACTGGTGCAACCGGTACTTCCGGCTACTCCGGTACCGATGGTACTTCAGGTTACTCAGGCGTCTAATAATGTGAAGGGGCCCTCTTACGAGGGCCCCTCGCTTTAACCTGCGGCATTCTACTTGTCGCAATTTATTGCAAGGAGACAAGCAATATGGGAAACTATTTTAGAGTCGGGAATACAGTTGTAACACTAGAAGAAAAGATGCGTCTCACACCGGCGGACGTTAAGCGATACGAAGCGGATGCTGTAATTGCGGAAGCAAAGCGCCTCGAGAATATTCGCAGATCGCAAGGAATTGCTGCTCCGAAAAGCGTTACTCTTGATGTGACTCCGGCTGCTGTCGCTGCTCGTAAGACAGCAATTGCAGCTGAAGAAGCTAAGCTTGTAGCTGAAACAAAAGAAGTCGAAGTTGAGCTAGGGGAACCGGGTGCTAGTTTCTTGGCGGAAGGCGAAGAGACTTCAGACGTGCAGTCAAGAAGGGGCAGAAAACCTAAACAAGCAACTGTATAATTCAATTAAATAAACATAATGACATAGTTAGGAGCTAGTGATGGCTGATGTGACTGGGGCTCATACTACGTTTCATCCCGTAGTGTCTCAAAATACTGAATCGGTTCTAAGACATAGGGCTAGATTTCAAACTAGTTCAGGCAGCAAGATCAATTTGCCTCTCATTACTGGAACTAGATACATTATATATTCAGCGTATACTGCTGGAAAGCAGCTTACAATTGGTATCTCTACTGACGGCACTAATTATGTCAGCGGCAAGACTTACTTCGATTTCTCTCAGGCAGCAGGCCCTGTTGACTTGACAAAATTCTTTTCTTCAACTCCCTTTACTCAATACACACCGCCAACAGCTACTGACGTTTATTTGCTCATCAAAACTGATGCTGGCGAATTCACTGTTTCTATCGTTGAGTACAAAGTGTAATGGCTACCAAGGAAGAACTAAAAGAGGCGGTTTCTGAATCCCTCTTAGAGGCTCTTAAAGTTGCAGAAGAAAAACAAAAAGAAAGCGACGTTGTAACAAATTCAGGCCTTAATTGGGTTCTTAATCTATTAAATAAATTGATGCCTATGGCTCTCTTAGCGCTTATGGGATGGATAGCACTCACGATAGTTGACAATCAGAAAGATTTATTGGCAATGCGTCTTCAAGTTAATGCGATGGATAATACAATGAAAACCTTCATGGATAAAGACATGAGGAAGTCGGCTACAAGTGCGCTTCTTCATCACTCAACAACAGTCAATCCTTGCAGCGGCTGTCACACGCGAAATGGAGTAGTTGTTCACACACTAGCGTCTTTGCCAAACAAGTCTCTGATGCCCGGGGATCTGTTTGAAATTAAGTGCGGGTCCTGTCACACTCTTGATAGAGTTTTGGCGACAAAGGGAACGCATGAGAAGTGGAAATCTGTTGTTAATGAAATGAGACAGAAGAACGCTAAATGGATTTCGCCTAGAGAGGCAATAATAATAGTTGATTATATTGATCAATTAGAGAAGCATAAATAATGAAGATACAGAACCTGACTCCAGATTGGCTATTAGAAACATATCTTTATAGAATTCCCATTGAGTTCGATAATGATAGACTTTCTAATTCAGCTATTCAGTTTTATATCGACTCTGCAATTAGCAGAGCTGAAATGTTACTCGATATCTCGATTAGAAAAAAGAGCATCGAAGCTGAAACGTATGACTATCGTTTGGAAGAATGGATGGCTGGTTTTGGATTTGTTGCGCTTAATACGCGTCCTGCTATTCGTGTGACTAAAATGTCATTGAATGTTATCACTAGTGAAATAGAGATTCCAGCGGAATGGATTCAACTTAAGAAGAAATCAGCACAAGTCAATTTGATTCCTTATTACGGTATGCTGGCTTCGCAGAATATTGCAAATCAAATATTGATATTTATGCCGATGTTGTCTGCTACTAGTTATGTGCCACAGATTTTGCGAATTTCATATGAAGCTGGCTATAACGATACTGATGACGTTCCGGATCTATTAGCTCAGCTCATTGGTATGAACGCATCAATCGGAGTAATGAATGTTCTTGGTGAAATTGCTCTTGGAGGCCAAGCTGCTTTGGCTGGTTACTCTATTGGAATTGATGGATTATCTCAATCTGTCTCTACGACGCTGTCAGCAGAAAATCATGCTTACTCGGCTAGAGTTAGAGGTTATGAAAGAGAACAAGTTGAAATAGTTAAGGCTTTACGCCAGTACTACTACGGTCTACACCTAACGAGCTGCTAATGACGACACCAACATATCCATCTGCAGCACGAGGCGGAGCTAGAGTTCCCTTTACGCCGCTAAAAATTGACTATAATACAAAAGGCGCAATAGATCTTATCAAGAAGTACGGCAGTAGATTTGATTGGTATAGTGCTCTTGTATGCCCCTGCACGCTAAAAAGTCAGCAGGTAGAGCTAAAATTCAGACAGCTTTCTTGCGGTCTATGCAATGGAACTGGTTGGACGTTTGTATTGAATAGCGAAATAAGAATCGTCCCTTCTTCGGCTAGAAGAGAAGAACAGACTCTTACATATAGAGTTGCTGGGCAAGGCTTGATGTCTAACATTTTTGTTAATTTAACATGTGAACCACAGTACAAGGTCAATATTAGAGACAGGGTAGTCTTTAAGGAGTCTGTAACTCATAGAAGTGAAGTCGTATTCATGGATGTTGAGAAGACTTCGTATAAGCTCATTTCGCCTGCTATAGATCTTTTGCATGTAATAGATGAAACTGGGAAACACTACAATTCAACTAGCTATTATACGGACGATCAAGGCGTCGTAATAGAAAGTCGAGACATAAGCGTTAATGCCGATGGAGAGATTTATTGGGTTGAAGGCAAGAGAAAGCCGCCTAATGGGATGGCCTTCACTGTACTGTATAGCTTTTTCCCGGCTTACGACGTTATAACAGCCGCGCATGAAATTAGAGGGTTTGTGGCTGGCAAGCTTGCTGAAGAAGGCGGAGTGCAGGCTTGGGAAGACTTACCAAGATTTTTTACGGGAAAATTAGTAATTCCCGATGCGTATCTGTTTGGATAACGCTAATAGAAATAGGAGCTGAACATGGAGAATAGACGAGTAATGCCGGGACTATATAAGGGCTATCCTGAAAGTCTTAAGAAAAAGGACAGCGAGGAAAGGGATCACACAGATCCTATGCACAAGCCTGAAGCGGCAGAAAAGGCTAGAGAAAAGGCCGAGGCTGCTTCTGACGAAAAGAAGGAAAAGTCCTATTCTCAAGATGATGTTACCGTTGCTTATCTCCTTAAGGGCAGATCAAACGCTCAGGAGCTGTTCGACTTAGCAAAGGCGCCCGTTATCGGTGGGTCAATTTATGCTGGCAGAACGATGCCAAAGGATCTTTCGCCTTCTGAGGGCAAAGTTATCGCAGCTCAGACAGCAAAAAAGCCGGGCGGTCTTACTGGTGGGGCTTCAGAGGAATTGAAGTCTCGTGCAGCTAAAGAAAAGCAGACGATGATGGACACAGCACAGGCTAGACTTAGAGCTCAAACAGCTGCAGTCAAGTCAGAAGAACCATATTCATTGGATTTCTCAAAGTCTATTCTTGATAAGATGGGCTTAACAAAAGCTAAGAAAGAAACTAACGAATCAGGCGAGGAATTTCAAGATGGATCAGAAGACACTATTGGCGCAGAAGGACATGCGGCCACTGCTAGACCTATTGCGCATGAGGGCGGCGGTCAAGGGCCAGACCACCCTGGTACAAAAACTAAAAGAGCATCTCAAGAAGATGGAGATCTCCAAAAATCCGACAACCTAACTGACAATCTTCCAGAAGAATTTGAGGAAGGCATTGAAGACGCTGACACGATTCCTAATGAGGATGAAAAAGCGGCAGTTGAAGGTAAGAAGTCTTTTACTTACGACGAAATGAATGCTGCTATTCTTCTCAAGTCTTCTCCATTTGCTCAAGAGATCGTTGACTTGATTAAGGCTGCTAGAGATGAAGAAGCAGCTAGGGATTACAAATATAACGCTTGGCGGAAGAGATCGGATGTTCGTGCAGCCAAATGGAAGTCAGGAATAGACGCCACCAAGAGAGCTGTCCAGCACTTCAAGAACAAGGCTGATCTGGCTGAGGAAGACGAAGCTGGAAAGTCTGAAGGCGAAGGCGATCTTGAAAAGTCTCACACAAGTAGAGTTGGAAACGCTTCTCCAACAAAGGGCGCGGCCGGAAGACATTTCGCCCGTGAGGCACGTGAAGACCAGAAGAAGGAGGATGCAAAGTATCGCATTCCTCGACATGCCTCTGTTTTAGGTTCTGGGGGAGAAGTGACTAACGTTAGTGACAAGGTGATTCGTGTTCGTCCAGCTCAAGGTGGCACAGTAGGATCAGAAGCTAAGATTAAATCGGTCTGTGAATTGAACAACATTCTTGAGAAGGCGGTAGAAAAAAAGCCCAAATCAAGAGGCCCAGGTATAGATTACATATCTGAAAGCAAAATGAACAAGCCTAACGTTAAAGTAACAGGCGAAAAGATGCATGGTCGAGAGATTCCTGCTAATGCTGCTCATGAAAAAGAGCTTAAGGAAGCGTCTTTACATACTGAACTAGATTCACTTCTTGAGAAGGCTAGACGCCCATCGTGGGACCCTAAGCCCAAGCATGTCGATGAAGACAAAGAAGCGTTCCATGCCGACTCCTTATCGGGAGATGCGGGATCAAGAGAGCATGAATACAAGCGTAAGCAAGAGTTAGCGGACAAATGGCAGGCTAAAAAGAATTCTCCAGAATTCAGAACAGCCTCTAAGATAAAGGATGCCGACGAAGGCGACGATTAATATGGATCGACAGGAAATTGACGAACTAGTGGCCAAATCTACTCCCGAGTGGGCTGCTAAGAAAGTTGGCAGTGCTATTGGTAAGTTTGCTAAAGAAAACGTTCATAGAGTCCCTAAGGAGCGGAAAAACTTAGAACAGCCGCCACATAAGCCAAAGGATCCCGTTATACGACGCATGGCTGAGAGAGCACAGAAGGTCGGAGAGCACATGAGGAGCCATTATAAAATGAAGCCCGGTGAATTTGAAAAATATCAGGGAATTGCTGACGCTGAAGCGCGTCGAACTTCTAAGTCCATTGACGAACAAACTTCAGAATATTTTGCTAAGTGTCATTCGCATGTTCTTGACGGGATGACTGAAGACGAACTAAAGAATAAGAAGAAAGAAGCGCCCAAGGCTGACGGCCACGTCTTTGGTAGCGATCCGAATGACAAGCGTGGCTCTGATATGGAAATGGTGAAAAAGAAAGAGCCTGATGCTTACAAGTCTCTTGATGAAAGAACAGCTGATCTTCACAAGGCTGTTACGGGCAATAAGAAAGTCAAAACTGGCGATGTTGATCAGCACGACGATCATGTTCGTTCTACGGAGTCGTCAAAGATTGAGGGTGGCAAAAGAGTAGGCCCAGGCACCGATAGATTTACTCATACGTCTCACGATCCAGAAAAGGGCGAAGTAAAGATTACAACGTCTAATTGGAATAAGAAAACTCAAAAGTATGAACATGGAGAAACTACTCATCCGACACACGTACGCATGGGCCGCGCAACCGAAGCTAATCAAGATTTGCCTAAGAAGTCCTTGATTGCTACAGTGGATGAATTGCTCGAAAAGTCAGGCGTACGTCAGGTTCATAGAGTTAAGGATCAAGGCGCAGCCAGTAAAGTAAAGAAGATTGATCCTAAGACTCTTTCACACGACCGCCAGCAACAGCTTCTTAGCGGTTCAGCTGCTAAAGTAAAGGCTTATCGTGAAGAGGGCTACGTTCCAGATAAGGACGACACGCCTGAGGTTAGAGAGCAGGACAGAGATCCTTCGAACAAGTCTCTAACATCTACGCTTGATGATTTGCTCAAGTCGATGTACGATATAGTGCATCACAAGCGATTCAGCAAGATGGATCCTGATGCTGGGATAAACAAAAAGAAGGAAGAAGCTATGGAAAGAGGCCCTTCAGACAAGGGCGACTACAAGCCCGGCTCTAAGACTTTCAACAACCCGCAGGATTCTCAGGATCCTAAGATTCGTTATAAGTCTCTTGATGATAGAACATGCGATTTAGTGAAGTCGATCGACACGCAGCGGGCTAAAGAAATCAGGGACGCTGCTTTGACCGTTAGACTTTCACGAGAAGGAATATCGAGTGCTGCTTCTAAGATGGATGTTAAGCCAGAGGATGTTCATCGTGTCGAAACAAAACTTACAGGACTTCACGCTGCTAGAGAATCTTCCCTCAAGTCAGTTTGCGATATGTGGATTGGCGAAACGTCGATGATAAAAGGCCATACGATTCTTCCGGGCAATGCTGTGGGAGATTTAGCAAAAGACGAACGCAAGCCGGGTGGTAGAACTCCAACTCTTCAGCAAACGGACGAGAAACAGAGAGAAGTAGAAACAGGCAGTATTTATCGCAGACAAAAAGCCGAAAAGAGAGTTAATGCTCTGAAAGAGGAACAGGCTTTCGGTAGCAAATAGCGTATCAGCTTCGCCACAGCATCGTTCAGTACGATCTAAATGAGGGCAATGAATGTTCCCGTTTAACGAATATAAGTTACTTAAGATCATAAGATCTGCCTTTGATGCTCTAAAAGAATCAGGCAGCTCTTTCGATAAGACTTTCCAGTATCTTTTCGATGAGATGGATTTGAGTCTTGAGGAACGACAAGCCTTTAAAGACACGATAATCAACAATAAAATTGCATATCATACGACGTATGCTAATTTGCCGGTGAATACGCCAATTATTACATGCGTTATGGATCAAGAAGTCAACATTGAAAGTGAAAAGCCTATTGGTTACGAAATGGGTGAAAACTCTGTAACTGATGCGGCGGGCAATGTGATCGCAACCGATGAATTGGGCTATATAGAGATGGGAGCCTATTCAGTAAACGTCATTGCTAAGCAGATATTACTTGTAAGGCTTTTGGGAGCTTTCGTAAAGTTTATTTTTGAGAAATACGCATCAGCCAACGACGATATAATTGACTTGGACGTCAACGTGGACAGGTTTTCTCCCGATGCTGACTATTTCCCAACTGATTCGTTCCACATACACATAACTCTTCGTTTTAGGTATGTTGAGACTTGGGATGAACTTACGTCTCCAATTGCCCAGATCTTCATGATGTCCTGTGGCACAGATTTCTGGCAAAATATCATGGGCGAAAATTGAAAAACGCCATAGATTTGTTAATTTATAAAAATGACATAGGTTTTTCTCTACTCTATGTGATAGGAGAATGTTAATGGGCGTATATTTCAATGGTAGATACTACATCAAGCCTCAGGTGGCAACTTACGTAGATGATAGTGCGTTGACACCGATTGGACTTGTAGGCTCTAATGTAATAGGAATGATGGGTCCGGCTAAAGACGGTATCCCAAATCAGGCTTATCTCTTAACGTCCCTTAATGACGCCACTGACATTTTCGGTGAAGGACCTCTTGTCGACGGTGTTGCTATGGCGTTCAATGGCGGTGCTCAGTATATTTGGGCAACTCGTGTTGGTGGAACATACGATGGTGCTACTCGTCTATTCACGGGCGCTCCTTCGCAAGCATTCTTTGAAACAGCCGATGGTACAGGTATCCCATTCAAGCTCCTTTCGAACGCTTACGGCACACAGGCTAATGGAATTTCAGTTACAACACACGCAACGGGATCTTCTGCTTCTGTTCGTGGTGTCACAGTCTCGGTTTCTGCCCAGGGAAACACAATTATGGGTGAAGGAATCTTCTACGACACTCTTAAGATTGCTGCCGGTGCTGGTTCTCCTGCATCTACCTCTTTTACGGTTGCTTCAGGCATCTTGACTATTACTGATGGCACAAATACTGGGCCAACCATTGCTTTAGCTGGTGTCGCTTCTACAACTGATTTGGTCGAAAGAATCAAGGCTGACATGCAGTTGGCTACTCCTGGTGCGATCGACGATACAAAGTTCACATTTACTGTTCTCAAGGAAGTTCCAGGGACGCAACTTGATGACGGCGCTGTAAGCGTTGCTACAGGAAACACAGATACGCTACGTGCAGACGTCAAGGCTGTGTTCGATTGGATTAACGCCGGAGTTCAGCCATATGTGTACGCCGAAGATTCTGATGACATCTTTACAAGTACAGCTGTAAAAGATCTAGACCTTTTACGAACAGCGAATACTCCAGGTACGATATTCACATTCAACATGGCAGATGGAACTCTAGCTACTATAGGATCGATTGACTCAACAACCTATACTGGTGTCCTTGCTGAAATCTACGAAGATCTTGATATCGATCTAGTAGTGCCAATTGTTGATGATTATCTTGGAGTCACAAACTCTGATGATGCCGCTGCAATCTTTTCTGCTACTCTAAGTCATTGCAAGGCAATGAGCACAATCAAGTCCGAAGAAAGAATCGGCCTTGTGGGTTATCAGTTTGAAGCAGGAGTTTTGCCAGCCGGCACGACTTCTATCTCTGACGGCGATGCTGACCTTCTTGTTACTGACTTGAAGGCCAATGCCGCTACATTCAATTCTCCATACATGGTTGTTTGCACTCCAAGACTAAAGGCTTTCGATACAAAGGGAATTCTTAAGCTCTTCAACGGTACGTATACTGCGGCTTATGTTGCAGGTCTTATTGCTTCATTCCCAGTGGGTGAGCCAATTACTAACAAGGACATCACGGGCATTCAGGGGCTTTCAACTTACTTCAAGAACAGACAAATTCTCCAATTGATTGACAACGGAGTTTGCACAATAGAACGTGTAGGCGCAGCGCTTAAGGTTGTACAAGGCGTGACGTCTTGGATCTCGGACGACAACTTCAACAAGAAAGAAATCTCTGTCCGATTGGTGACCAACTACATCGCCAAGAATTGCAGAGAAAATTTGAAGCAATTTATCGGTAGAAAGAACTCTCTACAGATGCTTCAGATCATTAAGGGATCATTGGTGCAGGTTCTTAGAGAACTTGAAAACAATGAGATCATCGTTGGTACGCCAACTTATCCCGCTTATAGAAATCTTTCTTTGTCAGCTGATGGTGACGTTGTTCGTGTGTCTTTTGAATGTTCGCCAGTGCTTCCAATTAACTACATACTAATCACAATCCATGCGACCGTCTTCAAAGCAACGATCTAACTAAGGAGTTATCATAATGGCTAAAGTTTATTCAGGCAATACTATCATGGTGGTTATCAAGAACAAGCCTGTTGGCTTGCTCCAAGATATGACCGCCGATGAAGATTTTGCTCCGGAAGCTGCCTCTGGAATCGGTGATCCTAGAGTAGTTGAATGGGTGCCTACAATGTATAGAGTTTCTCTGACTGTGGCATCGATGTCACTAAAGAAAGATTCTCTATTCAATGTCGGTGTCTTCCCAGAAGGCATAGACAAGTATTTGGCAACCGAACCTTTCACGGTCGTTGTCATCGACAAGGTCTCTAAGCAAACAATTCGTCAATATAACAACTGTATCTTTTCACGAGGAACAGTCTCAGTTAGAAAGCATACGATCGTATCTCACAACTGCACACTGCTCGCAACTGAAGCTGTGGCTGGAGATGCAGCTGGATTCACTGAAACTGTAGCATAATAAATAAAGAGGTGTAAAATGGCTCAGAAAATTTCGCAGTATTTTACGTACAAAATTGGTGAAAAAGAATACAAGATAAGATATAAAACGCCCAAAGTGGGAGAGCAGATAGCGATAGGTCAGGCATATGCAGCATTGAAGGCTGGATTCCCGACACTGGATGAAGTTGCTGATGTTTTGGCCTACGCTACTGCTACTCTTAGTGTTGTTATTATAGATCGCCCCGCCGACCTCATTTTCGAAGACATAGATGCGTCTGACTGGAAAACTCTCCGTCAAATGCTGACTGATTATCAATCATTTGCCTTTTTTCGTGACAAGGCTCCAGCAGAATCTACTCCGTCGTGAGCTGACGGCAGAATCACGCAAAGATCCTGATGTTGGTGATGACGTAGAAGATTTTGCAATTAAGAAACTTCGAAAACAAGCAAAAAGAGAAATACGCGAAACGCTGTCTCGATTAATATATCGAGCGAAGTATAACCTCCCTCCTAATGACCCTCGTTTTCTCGATCTTACGGACGAAGATATCGTCTACGATTTGGTTCTTCAGTCCGAGTTCCGTAAATGGTCCGACGATACGCAGGAAGAAGAAACTGAAGACAATAAGACTATCTACAGAAACACTGAGGAATTTGAAAGCATCGCTAAGAGGCTTGAAAGAGGTGAGGATATAGACTTAGAATCAATGATGACTCCTGACGAAAACTGGGAAAAGGTAGATGGCTCCTAACGCTGACATTCAAGGATTAAGTAATCTTTTTAGGCAGTTCATGACGTCGCAAAGATCCGCGGGAACTACTGGAGGGATACATCCGTTTGGCCCTCCAGCTGGTGGCGACACTAAAGGCGATCTTCCATCTGATTGGATGGATGAATTAAGAGACATTACAAAGGGTCACACTGACGGTTTCAAAAAAGTAACTGAAGATCACACCAAAGGCTTTAAGAGCGTCGCTGATGAATTTTGGTCTAGAGGCATTAAAGCTGAATCACTCACGGCTCTTCCACAAGCGCTCATCCGCGAAACTCTAAAATACTCATTCTTCCAAGGTTATCAGATTCAAGGTGGAACTGCTGGCGATTCTGCTAGAGGAAGCCTCGAAAGACTGAATTCTGCGGGCAACATAATGGCGATTGCTGCAGGCACGCTATTGACTGTTGCTACTGTGGCGTCTGGCGGTACATTGGGTGGCGCTGCTGCTTTGGGTGGCGCACTAACAGGCGGCATGATGGGAACTGGTATCGCTACTAGAATTGCTGCTGCTAGTAGGACAGCAAAAGATGTCACTGTGGAAGCTGAAGTAATAAAACAATTTCAGCAGTCTAGAGAAAGCAAGGTCTTACAATACGAACAGTCGTTGATGATGCATTTGATGGGTGCTAGAACAGGTTCATACGCGGCTAATCTTGGCGTCGGCGGTCCTGTTATGGACAAAGACATGATTAAGCGCACTCTATTGAGCGAACAAGAATTTACCGCAGCTTGGGCAGACGCAGCTCGTGCTGGTGGTGCCAAGGGCATGGACATGCTGTCGAAAGATATGAAAGGCAAAGGCACTATTGCAAGAATGTGGGAGCAGGGCTTGACGGGTCCCGATTTTGCTCAGACGATGGTGATGGCTGCTACTTCTGCTAGATATGGAATGGGTGCTGATCGCTTTGAGGGAATGACAAGAAGGACGGGATTGCAACCTTCAGAGTGGCTTGGCGCTGCCATGGGAGCTCAAACAAGGTATCATATGTTCGGTGCGAATGTAGGAGCCAATTTGGCGTATGGCGTTGGCGGCACTGAATTGGGTAGAATGAACATGGGTGCCGGTATGGGATTCTTAGCTCAAATGGGTCAGGGTTCTGCAGGCCAGCAAGACGAAGCTGTTTCTATGTTGCAATACCGAAACTTTTTAGAGGCTAATCCTGGGTCTTCTTACCTTGATTTCGTCGAGGCTAAGAGAAATGGAGAGGCTGATCCTAGATGGCGCAGAGCAATGGGTGCTATGGCAGGCTCTGGTGCGGGTGGCGGTTGGGCAGGTTTAGCGGCCGCTACTCAGATGGGCATTGCACCTGGACAAGTGGGTAGGGCAGGGCAATTCTTGGCTCAAATGGAAAGAGGCGGAAACGCTGCTAGTGGTCAAACAGGCGTTCCACAGAATCTGGCAGGAATGAGAGACACTGTAGGCGAATCATTATCGCAAGTGTACAACTTAAACGAAAAACAAATGCTACTTCTTTCTGATAATGTTAAAGTTCTTGATAGCGTAAACGAAAAAACCAATGAAGCAATCGATAAAATGAAGACGTATAATGACACTGTAATTTTGGGCACTGACAATATAAACAATCTAAACAAAAGCTTCTTCCAAATGATAGATAGCTGGGCTGAAAGAATGTACAAAGAATCGGGTAAAGGACCTGGCGGAGACACATTTACATCCGACATTAGTGGATAATGCAACAGATACTTAAATTCAAAATAGAGCTATTCGACGTAAGAATGAAAACATCCATCACGGTAGTCGATGACACTAATCTTGTAAGCAACATCCAGATAAATAAGGGCATCACACTAGACAACACTGCTACGATAACATTTGCTAAAAGCAAAACATACAACCTACTTGATATGGAGAAGAGCTTAAAGCTCTATAACTATGTTAAAATAGAGCTTGATTTGCAAACGTATGATCCGCAAGGTGGCAATAAGTTTTGGTTCTCTGGTTTCATACAAAGCATAAACAAGTCTGCCAATTTTGGCATGAGTCCGAACGCTACAGTTTCTATCACTGTAACCGACTATGCTAATTTGATGAAGACGACTTTTTATACTAAAAACCTTACGTTCCTTGAAATATTGAATCAGGCTGTTCCGGAGTTTAGATTAGTAAATCTGTCAAAAGAATTAGGCGCTGATAGTGAAAAGTTGCTGACCGATTTCTACTCGCCCACTCAGCTCGGGTTCATTTTCTTTCTGTTTTTGTATTTCAAGTTTATGTACAGAATTTTGTATGAAACTGACGGAAGCACTAAAAAGACTGCCGCGCCTGATAGTAGAGAAATCTTTAAGAAATTCAAAGTGTACATGCCCTTTGGATTCGAAATAGCGGGAAACAAGTCTATGCTAAATGGACAGGAGCAGACGCTAACGTTATACAAACAACTTCAAGGCGTCGCTCTTGATTTGTTCAAGTATATTTATCCCGAGCCTATTTTTGAGTTCAATACTTTTGAGACGTATGACACTGTGATTTTAATGATTAGGTTGACGCCGTTTATGAAGTTTGACAGGCCCTACAATTCGCCAACTGAAATTAGTGTCGGAGAACAAGATGTAGGAATGTTAGATACGTGGGCTACTACCAGCGCTTCATCCCGAGGGGCATCTTTTTACGCAGATTCATATAACGTCATAGAGCGCTATGATTTTGGCTTCAATAGAATAAAGTCGTGCCGTGAGGCTCAGGGCGTTTCTCCCGCTACTCTATTAAGAGAGCATTTAGAAGAAACAAAAGCTAAAAAGCCAAAGAGAATTATCACGACGATTCAAAAAGCTATTGGAAAATCTAAAAACATAAACGTTGACGACTTGATTGCTAACAATGATGAAGCGGACGAAATCACAGATCTGTTTTACAATGAGCAACCAATTGACACTAGATTTTTAGAATCTATGGCTATGACTAGATCGGCAAGTTCAGTTGTTAATGTGATCTGGACTGTCCCGACGACAGATACAGCTATACTTAAAATGTCTGGTAGAGAAATGGTCTACGCATTTCTAGAAGAAAAGCTCACTAAGCTAGGCGGAGAAGATAAATTCGGCAGCTATTTGCTACAGCAATTCAACGAAGGATTTAATCCCAACCCTGTCTTTTTGATGGACTACAAAAGCAAGCTTAGCGCTGGCGAGAACTTTGTATCAGGCGACATGAACTACTTTGGGTTTAGAGAATTTGAAATAAAATGGAATTATCTATCGCTTCTTTATAATTCTATGAGCTATATTCTCAACAATATAGATAAAAAGGTTTTAGCAGAGGCAAGAAAACTAAGCGCAAACACAACGCAGCAGAGAATTTTAGATAATGCTATGAGGAGATTGGCGGATCCTACTACTAGGTCGACTGAGGTTAAGGCCAATGGTAAAGTTGTTGATCTTAGAAGAAAATGGGCAGAGAATACGGAGATAACAACAACAGGATCTGTAAGAACATATCAACAAACATCTAGAACGTCTAAAAAGCCCTCTAATGATAAACAAAAGCAGATAAACGACGCTGTAAACCAGCAACTCTTTAAAGATGCGCTTGAAAGATACAGCGAAGAAGCGGGCTTGGGCAAGCTAAATAAAACAAATATTCAAAACGCTAAGACAGTCGTTGCATTGCTTGATTACGCTAGAAAAGCAGACGATCAATTAATGACAGGATTTGTGAGCAAACTAAATGGTGTCGTTGCTGAAGCATATAGAGAAAACGAACACCTATACGATTGCACAATCTCGAAGCCGATTGATTTGTCCGTTCTTCCGGGAATGATTGTCAAGTCTTCAAGCGAAAGTTTTAAAGCATCTTCTCCATTCTTTAAAGGATATGTTACTGCTATATCCCATGCAATTAATTTTGGGACTGCTACTATGAAGACGTCTATTAACATATCTAGAACAGCGTCCGATGATTCGGGCATTGTGGGCGCCCCTGTAGGTCCGGATTAATGAATAACTATCTATTAAACAAGAAGTCGACAGGTCCTAACCGCGGCGCTGTATATTTCGCCAAAGTGCTGAGATTTTATCCTACGACTAATACGGCTGATGCTGTAGAAGCTGTAGATGGCGGCCGGACATTTCCTAACTGTCCTATATTGTGTTCTGTCCCTGCAGGTTTTGCTTACGGAACGAGATATTATCCAACGCATGACGATCAAAATACAGAAGCTGAATACGTAAATTCTCCGGGAGACATTTATTGCGTTGCGATGTACGTTGAGAATGATTATAATAGTTGCGTTATTATCGGCTTCATGTTCCCAACGCAAACAACATTGTCAATAGCGGAATACGGTTTGCATATATTTAGACACGAATCTGATGTTATATGGATGGTTCGTGGAGATGGAACAGTGCAGATCTACCATCCAAGCGGAAGCTTCATAAAGATTGGCGATGACGATACTAATGAGGTAGATGCCTCAAGAGCTGATGGTGGGCTTTATCCTTCCAGCACAGACGATTTATACCTCAGGCCACCAGATGACTATAATAAGGCTAAAACTTCTAATTTATTCATTAATTGGTATAAGGGCCAGAAAGTCAAGCTTGATTCTGATGGCAATATCGTAGCCAGCACAGAGGACGCTCAGGGAGCTGTAGTTTCTAGTCTGACAATGACCCCAGATGGCAAAGTCACCGTTTTCTCAACAGATCAGGTTAATGTGAATACGAAAGATATTAACGTTACAGCGTCAGGCAATGTTGTGGCCAATGTCATAGGCAATGCTGATATTACAGTCGAAGGTGACGTAACTGCTAATGTGACTGGCGACGCGACTGCTAATGTGACGGGTGACGCTACGGTAACTGCCAATAAGTCCAATGTCAATGCTCTTACTTCAGTCAATGTTGTCGCTACAACTATTGCTAATATCACCGGAGGTACAGGAGTCAATATTACTGCCGTCACAGGGCCTATTGTGATTTCCGCTCCAACGAACAAAGTGCTCGTGCAAGGAACGCATCCGTCAGGCTACACTGCAACCAATTTTGGCGTGTACTACAACTAGAAAGAATTTAAATGGCTATATTCAATCCAAATACTAGAAATCTCATAGTGCTTTCTGTGAAGCTGCGATCTGCTGCAGAGGAAATAGACTATTTGTTTCCTTTGAATCCCAACTCTCTTACTACGAATCAAGCAAGTAGGGTGAGCGCCACATTTACGTACGGGGCTAAAGTATTCCAGAATCTTGGAGCTGGGTTGAAGACTATTTCGATTGAAGGTCATACTGGATATCGAATGGATTACGCTAAATATGGAACTCGAGGATTCACAAGTGATCTAGCTTCTGGGGCAGAAGACTTAAGTGATAAGGCCAGCCCTCAGGCTGGTAAGAAGCACTGGCTAGATTTGTACGCATTGATTCAGTTGATAAAAGGCGAAAACAAGTTTATCCGAAAATTCGCGTCTATTTCTGACACTTTCTCCGTTGATAACATCGATAATATTGAGTCAGTAAAGCTAACAGTTCCCGATCAAGGCATTACGTATGATGTCTTACTTCAAAATGACAGTTTCTTAAGAAATAGGGAGCAACCACACCTCTACAAGTACAAGCTTGATTTCATCGTAGTGCAGGAATTTATTGGCGCTCCACGTAAGCGTGAGGAAGTATCTATTGCTCGCCCTGATTTAGGCACGACTGTTAATTTCTGCAAGAAAATGGTAAACGATCTTAAGAGCATAAAGGATGGGATCAAAAAAGCTGTCTATGCTATTCCCTTTGCCAAAGAGGCTTTTGATCTAGTAGAAGATGGCTTCGTTTTAGCTGAGCAGTCGACAACGTATGCAAACTTTTTCATTACACAAGCGAACTCTGCTATTTCAGATCTTCGTCGTCTCGAAAGAATGACTGACGCGGTCAATAAGGTTTCGGCTAATGTTGGGCTAATTAAGGGCGTGGTTCTGCAGCTCAAGACTTTCTCTAGTCTCCAGGCGGCATTTTACGAACCATATGTTTCTTTAAAGCATCTTAAGTCACAATTGAATTTGCTAAAAACAGCTATGCGTGGCGAGCAAGAGCAGCTAGCTTTTAACGTTAATCTTACAAGACTTGCTTCTATATCTGCGCCGGTTACTGTTGCTGCGAATAAAGCAACGGTGGCTCAGTTTCAGAAAGATATACGTCAATTAAGCAGAATCACATTCCCTCTTCCAGTAGATCGTGTTGAGGAAATAACAACTGACGGTGTGACTAAAATAAACGTTTTCTTTAAGACAGCTCCGTCTTCTCTGGGCGTATCTGGCATGAAGATTTTTGTTGCTAATGATTTCGGAAGCGAAAACGATCTTGTCGAATCATTTAGCGATAGCAATTTAGTAATGTCGACGAACTATAATACTTCTGGCTTCTTGTACAATTTTGTAATCGAATACAACTATACAACTTTTGAATCAATTGTTCAGCCAAGATACAAGAGCATTAAGAGAATATTGATTCAGAAGGGCGAAACGATTGAGACTATAGTAAAGAAATACGCCGCATCAGAAGCCAATTATTCTCAATCATATCTTTCAGAGGTGGCTTATCTTAATAGAATAGAATATCCATATGTAGTGACTTCAGACAACCCTAATTTTGAGGCCTATTTTGGTTCATATGGATACAAGATATTCACTACAAGAGGAGAGTTCCTTAGATACATAAACAACATTGACACTACGATATACAACAGCGTAGATCTTCCTGTCTACGATGTGACGGACTCTCTTGCGTCAAACTATATTGATCTTGATGATCCAGCAAAATTCTTATTGCAACAGCAAGAGTTGATCGACCAGATAAGAATAGAGCCAAACACGAAATTTTTTGTACTGCTGTTTAAAGAAACATATTCTAATAGATGCTACGCGCTATTTGGAATCTTTAACTCGACAAATGCGCTCCCGTATAAATTGTTCAACGCTGATTCCTATGTGATTTGCGCTCTAGAAAAGGGCAGATCTTACGATGTTGATAACAATGCTTTATTTGAGATATTGAGCCCGTATACTGCGACGGGTGACTTAGTTGAATATTATGGGCAAACTGCGTATTTTGAAACACTTACCGATACGCTGTTCAATAATTTAGTTTCTGTAATAGATCAAATCTATATCGCGAATGTAGGTTCTTTCGTGCAAGTGGGTTCGTTCCCATTCACTCAAGACGACAAGACGTTCCTATCTGGTGATTTAGACAATGCTAATTACGTTATTTTAACAAACTTTACAGCAGCTGGGGCGTTAGCTTACAGTGAATATTCAATCGCCGCTTTTAGCGTTTACAAGATATTGACAGATGGACAAGAAATTCTTCTTCCTTCTTTGGAGAATACATTCTTGCCGTTTACAGAAGCTTTTTCTAGAGAAGACACATACAAGGTTGATCTTGATGTAAGATTCCATTATCTTGATGATGTACATGTGTCTATTCTGCCTCGCCCTGATCTTGGCCCGGGCCCTAATGGATACGAGCAAGGCTATCTAGATTTCAGATTGATTAGCGGATTAGACAACATAAAGCAAGCTATTATGAATAGATTAGAATGCCCTCAGGGTGGACTAATTTTACATCGTGATTACGGTTTGCCTGTTTTACTTGGCAAGAAAAACACTCTTGAGCACCTCATACTGTTGAGGTACAATTTGTTCAATCAGCTCATGTCAGACTTGCGCGTAAGATCTGTAGACGATATGCAACTAAAGAGCGTAGCGGATTATATAAACGCTCAGGCATCTATTACGCTTGTTAATAACGATGAAACAATTGTTAAGACTACTCTATAAGAGGATGAAATGACTGTACAAATCAAGAACGCTGATACGATAAAGACTGACTTCATTAATTTTCTGCGGTCAGCTATAGAAGAGAATGGCGGTCCTAACGTCACTGACTATAACATAGGCAGCGTTTTGAACGTCTTAGTGGAGGCGTTTTCAGATGTCCTCGAGAACTATTACTATGATCTCTTTCAAGTTACAAGAGATTCGTTGGAGAATATTTACAACGGTTTCAACTTCTTTAAGCAGCCGGGCAAGAAAGCCTTAGTTGAGCTGGCGGTTTATATCGATGCGGATCCGGGCAATTTGGACGTTAATGTGTTTTCAATTCCTAGAGGCACTAAAATATCGACGGACGACGGTACGGTTGTCTTTGAAATTATTGACGACTATATTCAACCCACTCAAGTGTCCGGTTCGGGAGAATTCACAGGCAAGACAGAGTACTTTGCGCATGCGACATGCACTGAGACTGGTACAAGTGGCAACGTAGCTGCCAATGCATTGACAAAATTTGATTCTACTATCGTCAACATAAACGGGGTAGCTTATTGGATTAGACACTCCTCAGCTTCTGGTGGCGCCGATTCGGAATCAGAAGAAAATATGAAGCTGAGATTTCAGAAATATCTTATATCTCTTAGGAGAGGCACAAAAGAGTCTCTTGAATATGCTTTGGCAACAAACGCGGCTTTCTCAGGACTTATGTATTCTATAAGCGGTTTTAGATTCCTGTATTTAGTAAAGCAGCCGTATCAGTCTGTTGGTACAAATAATTATCCTGACGATTTGACTCTTTCTAATAAATTCTATCCGTCGTACACCTTATTTACAAACGACGACTCGTTTAGTAGAGAGCCTTTTTATCTATATGTAGGCGCTGACGAAAAATTCTTTAATCTTCTGTTCTCGACGCAGACAGTGCCAGACGACCCTAATCCAGATGCTAACCCTGTTCAAGCGGCAGCCGATGGTCCTGCTGGCTATAAGATAATTGGAATCAATGCTCCTGATTACGCTGTGGGCAATCCGGGCGGCTATACTCCTGTGAACGGAGGCATAGAATATTACGACGTCATAACACAGACTTGGGAGCAATTGGACGTGTTAAACGTCACTTTGTCCGGCGTTGATTGGTACGAATTGATTCCTGAGCAATATTTGTCTTGGACGCTAGATACAACCAGATGGGGCAAGTATCAAATTAGAGATTATAACGCATATTTCATAAGAATAAATATGCGAAAAGCCCATGCGGGTCAATTAAATCTAGACGTCTACAAGATTATGACGTATCCATTTCCTGGCTATATTGATGTCTATTGCTTAAAGAACTATAGGGATTCAGTTACTACAGCGGATAAGACGCTGATTACAGAATCTATTGACAACTATAAAGCTGCGGGCGTAATAACTACCGTTTCGCCAGCCACAGTTGTTCAGATGCATCCAATGATTATTATACACACTAGTGATCTCACTAATTCGCTAATACCATCTGATATAGTAGACAACATTAGGGCAGATGTTATAGCGTTTTCTAACACAAAAAATATTAGTGCAGATTTTGTTAGAAATGAACTTTACGCATATTTGTATCAAAGGTATAATCAATACGGCAATCTCTACATATATTACAGATATGATCCCTCTATATACGAGGACATAACCAACGAAGTGTTTAAAGAGGGGTTTAAAGATCAAGTTTTAGACGCGTCTATAAATGAAAAGATTGACTTATTGCTGTCTGACATTTACGTCGTTCGCAATTTGAATGCTTTAGTCAACACATTTACTGACTACCAATACTATGATAGCGCTCCAAATTATAGTAATTACTATAAAGATCCTGGTGCATCTGCACTGGATACATTCACTGCTTACTAAGAGAGGAATAAGATGTCAACAACGGGCACTAAAGTATTTAGAGAAATAGCAGCGGCTAAACGGCCTTATTTATTTTTTGCCGATCAAGTGCGGGCAGTTGCTGGCGGTCAAGGATACATAAACAATTCTCTAGAAGGCACAGAGTGCGATGCTGATGATACGGGCACGGGACAGCTTGTTAAGAGTTTCGGCACTTTTTTCCCTAATTGGCATTTTTATGATTTTTCAGGCGGCGCCTCGACGGGAATCTCTGCGGTATCTATAGCAAATGGTGTTTGTACAGTAATTGCGACGGGAACAATAGCGGCGTACTCAGGCACTTTATCTGCGGGCGATATCATTTCTATAAATGGTGTCACATGGGATACGACGCATCCATTCATAAACGGCGCGTGGGTTATAAAGTCTCTGACGACAACGAGTGTTTTGAACGATACGATTACGTTTGAAATAGATTTCTTTGACACTATTGCTAATTATACTGGCTTGTTAGGCGGTTCTTTCATAATCGCGGGACCCACGTTTGAAATTAGGGATAACAGAGCTACTAGTGATGCTAAAGGAATGAGTTGCACGTCACTATTATTCACGCCTATGGAATGCTATAGAGTAAGTACACTTAGCCCGACGTATAAGAGAGTGCTCCCTTCAGACTTATACACAAGATTTAAGTTTCAAACAGGTTCGGCTGCAGTGCCGCAAGGCGGGATAAACTCTAATTTGTTCAGTTCAGAGCTCGCGGACACTTCTGGCAATCCTGTTAAGCCAATTTTGTGGGCATACTTTTTTGGATATAACAGCGAAGTTGTCCCTGGCAACATATTCGAGATTGTGTTTAATTCGTATGCGGTAGTATTGCGGCCTTCTGGTAGTGGTTCTAACTTAGAATTCGCAATTGTAAAGTTTAGCTGGGGCACAGATCCCGGTACTGCTACAAATCTTACGTCTTTGACGCCTCAATTTGCTAAATACACTGTCCCGAATACCGCTCAAGGGACAGATCTGGGCTACTTGATCTCAACCAATCCTTCAATTGGTACAGACAAAGTAACAGAGCTCGCGGTGTCAGACTCGTTTACTTATGACTCAGAGTTTCCCGCTAAGTTTAACTTGAAAATAACGATCAGAAAGCACCTGTTGTCAGATTCAGTACTTGATGGCACTTATCTGGTTAATTTAATGATTAGTGATAATTATGAAGCTTTTGGTCCCGGCAAGCATTACGATACAGTATTACATGCGTATATTACGAAACCAACGCCGTTGTACAGCGTGGTTACTGGCTCTTATCCACACGATGCTATGTTAATGCCAATGGTATATTTCAAGTTCGTCAATATAGATGCTAACTATGTTAACGCCGAATCGCCTTTCGCTAATCCGCCATATCCCGGATCAAGCAAGATTATTCAGGACAACTTGTTTTACAGACAAATCAACTCTGCCGCGCTAAATACTGCAGGAAAATCATATCTTTATTAAGAGGTTATAATATGTCACAGCTATTTAAAAACAACGCAAAATCCAGACTGGCTAGTTCTATTGCGGCTGATGGGTTGTCATTTACAGTGACTACAGGCGAGGGAGATTTGTTCCCTGTAATGACTGCAGATGATCACCTTCTTGTGACGTTTGAGAACTCTTCCGGCGGCAAAGAAATAGTTAGGGTCAGTGCCAGATCAGGTGACGATTTTACTATTGCAGGTGACCCAATAGCTGCTGAGCTGCCAATAGCAGGCAGAGGTCGGGAAGGCACTGTTGCAAGAGGCTTTTCTGCCGAAGATTTAGTTGAGCTCAGATTAACTGCGGGCTTTATAGACGCTCTTAAAGAGGGCTCTATAGTGTTTGTTGTTGACGGTGGAGGGTCTGCTATCACGACTGGCTTGAAAGGTTGGATTGAGGCACCTTTTAGCGGGACCATAAAGAGTGCTAAATTATTTGCCGATGAGATATCGGGTTCAGTAAGCGTCGACATTTATAAGTCTACTTACGACAACTATCCGTTTTCCGCTCCGGCCGACGTAGCCGAACTCATATCAACGGGCTTAGATATATCTTCCGGCTATAAAGCTAGATTTAACGACTTAACAGCTACCGGCGCTAATTGGGTGCAACGCAATTTTCTTAAAGGCGACATATTTATCTTTGATATCGCAGCTTGTTCTGGCTTTACAAAACTCACAGTGTCGTTGACGGTGGATAGATACTAAGTCATGTTTAATTTTCACGCAGTAAATACAGCCGAGGTAAATGCTACTTCTCAAGCGCCTGCGCCTCCTGTGTTGACTATAAATACTGCGGAAGACTCAAACTTGCTTTCATGGACGTCGCCATATTTTACTGATTTCTTTGCTATTTACTGGTCTAAGAAACCCTTTGCTAGTTCAGACGAGCGAGGAGTCAGGACTATTATAGAAAGCATTCCTTCTCCCGCTGACAACGCAGTTGAAGAAGTCTCATATACTCATGTAATACCTGCTTCATATAGTCTTTCAGTTCTTTATTACAGAGTAGACGCTTACAATAGGAACAGTTAATGACTCTTTCAAATCAAGTCACAAACTATAACTTCAAGCTAGCTATCTATGAAGAGATTTATCAGAAGACTTTGGATGATCTTCTTCTTAGATTCACGCCTGAAATTAGACGTCAGTATGAAGAGTCAGAGCTCTGGAAATCATTCGTAGAATCTCTAGCATCTGAATTAGCTCAAGGCAGATTCGAAATAAAAGAGGCTCTAAAGCAACTAAATGTTCAAAAAGCTATAGATGTCTTTTTGAACTTGTGGGACAGCATTACAGGTATTTCTAGGGCTAATGTGTTTAATCCAGTTACGGGTGCGATGGAACTAGAAACAGATGAACAATATCGGCAGAGAATAGTAGACAATGTTTTCTGGGATAAAATTTCAAATCTAGCTTTGAAGAAGACAATGCTTCTCAAGCTTGGCATCGACGCGGACGTATTGGACGCTGGAATGGACGCCACAAATTTCAAGACTATTCCTGAAAGATCTGTGTCTAAGCACTCTGCTAATCACGCACCAGTATTTTTGCCGGGCAAAACAGTAAACTTTTATAAGCTAGGCCCTAACGGTCAAGCGACAGTTGTTTCGGACGATGGTACTACGTTAACATTCACTGATTTTGTGTACGATCCCGGCGGTTTAAACATCCCGGGTACAGGGGCTGGGTATACGTGGGATGTGATGTACGTTGGAAATGATCCGGCTTTGGAAGACACATTTTGGGCTTCGCCAACAGCAGCTGCTATAGGTCCGCCGACTCCCCCAGCTGTAGAATTGATTACTAATGGGAATTTCTATTCCGGCGGTGCGGGCTGGTCTACTATAACTCCGGGTGCAGGCACGGTTACATTCGGAGCATACGACGATCCAGACTGGAGTCCGCCAACTATCTATAGTGCTATGGTTACCGGGGATGACGGTACGTTGAGACAAGCTATAGCTACAACGCCGGGAAATACATACACAATAATTTGGTCAACGTATTCAGTGAACGGCACTTTCTGGTTGAATGCTTCTTCGGGCGCAGCGTGGCCGCCCTCGCATGACCTTTTATACGTTGCCAGAACTACTCATGCTCCTCACTATCATGATAGTCCGTTTACTACAGTCACTACGTCTCATCAATTTGTTGCTACATCAGCTACTACGTACATTGATTTTTATGTGGGATTAGTTGGAAATTATGGCTCTCTAGCGCATGTTTCGGTTATCGATTCTACGCTTATGGCCGGTATAGAATCAACTATAACTCATGGGCCAGTAGCTAATTTCGCGTACTTGTTTATTCCACCGCCCAATGAAGGAATGACACTTAAGTTTCTTAATTCTGGCGCTCAAGGAACTCTTGTAAGTGATATCGCTGGCGTTATAGAGTTTGAACTAATTGCGGGAATGCCGATAATAAATGATGTTGTCGCTCTCATATCGCCAACAGCTGGCACATGGTCTTATACTGTGCTTTCAGACGCACCGTCTCTAGTTACATCAGCTTCAGCGTTTATACACTCAAAGCTTTTATCTAATATATACAGCGTGAATCTTGGTGTTGGCACTCTTCAAGACGATAGGCTGAATGAGATTTATAATGCTATCTATCCGCTTGCAGCTATTGGGAATGTGCTTACAAAAATACTTCAAGATACGGCAGCTTCATTCAACGACTGGAATTTGGAATTTGGCAATATTACATACGGGCCGATTTTTATGGGTACAGATCTTCCAGGAAGCAAAGACACTAATAGCAATTGGGCTGTTTTGGAAGAGCTGCAGGTTTCTAATCAATGGACTATGGGAGACGAAAAGCTATTCTCTGATAACGCTGGTCCAGATGACATCGTTACTTTAACAAGGACATCATAATATGAATGAGCTTCTAAAATATACACGCGTAAACGTTCGAATTAAAGACAAAGAGACTCAAGAGCTTCTCTTTGATGGGCACAACCTCTTTGTTGAAACAGGCAGAGCATTTATCGCCGAAACATTTAAGGGACAAATTTCTGGAGGAGTAATTCAGCCCGGAGCATTCGTCTGTGACCTTGGTGACGACGGCACAACTCCAGTTGCTACTGACATCGATTTGTACAACTATAATAGTGCAGACGAATTAAGCGTGGGCGTTTCGCCGACATATCCAGCTGACTTGGCCGGCTCGCCGACTGGAATATGGTTTAGATTTGACTTCGTAAACAATACGGGAATAGACCAGACAATAAGAGAGCTAGGCTTGTTTTATCGCCCTGATTCAGACGATTTTCCAAAAAGAGGCACTTCTCCGTCAACGATGAAAGGCACAATGCTTGCAAGACTGAAAACTACTTCCTCTTCATTGGTGGTGGGCAACTCAAGAACGATAACTATAGATTGGAAAATAATTTTCTAAGAGGTTGATGAAATGGCTTTAACATTACCGTATCCTACGTACACACCTTTCATTGCTACGACTGTGCATACATACGCAGAGCATAACACTCCGCACGCAGGGTTGTTGAGCAACGACGTTGCCATTAAGTCGTATCTCGACAATACAGTAGATCCTGCTCTATCTTCGCTTCAAAGTCAGGTAGCAGCGATTCCTCAAGGGCGCATTGTATCTACTGCATTGACCGGTGTCGGCTCCGGAGGAACATATCCAAATATTGGTGGCTTAGCTAAAGATTATACGTACAACTATACAGGGTCATATGTTCCACTTTTCATTACTGCAAGATTTGCCATCTATGGCGGTAGCAGCGCTGTATGTAGAATTCAATATCGATGGCTTAATTCGGCAAGTGCTGCTATGTCTAGCTACGTTGATGTTGTCGGTTTAAATCCTATGGGAGCAGGCGATGGTGGTGCTGGTTTAAACGATACATGGCAGGCAACGATTCCATTTATCGTCGGATCAAAATTTATTCAAATGCAAGACTTGCATTATTCAACCAGAACGCAATTTGCTGTTCAGACTATCACCGAGCATCAAATTCCTCGCTGGGGAGATTGGGGCTATTAAGGAGAAAGTATGGATATAAATGAACAAAAAGACGCTGTTGTTAAAAAGTCTAGCGAGCTCTGGACTAAGTTTGGTAAGTACGTCTACATTGGTGTCGGTGTTCTTGCTTTTATTATAGGTGCCGTCTATGTAGGCCAGTGGTACGCAGCAGGAAAAGCGGATGAACTTGCCAAGTCAATCCATCAGAAATGGACAAGCGACAACAGAGAAGTGTTCGAACAAATCACAAGAAATAAGTTGAAGATAGAAGAATTAGATCAAAATTTTCAGTCACAGTCAGAAACACTAAGAAGAATGCGTTCTGGCGGCGGGAAGGTGATAGATGTTGCAATTCAAAAAGGCGATACGGCTATTATTGCTGGTATGTTTGACAATCTCGTTGACAGGTATACTCCACCTGCCTCTTGGGACAAATAAAGCTTACGCAGCAGAACTTAACGCAACAAGATATTTGCTGAAAGGTCAGCCAGCGCCCTTTGCTGGCTACCTAGTAGAGCCTAAGCGTTTGGAGAAATCTCTTATAGCGCTCCACGATCTCGAATCGACTAAAGAGCTTTTAGTATTGAAAACAACGTATTATGAGGAAAAGCTAAAAGCTGAGAGGTTTGCTGCCGAGATGGAATACAAAGCAGCCAAAGCGGAATCAGACGCTGTTGAGAAAGAATTAAAAGCCAAGATTGCTGATTTAGATGTATGGTATAAGAAGCCCTGGTTCGTTGGCGGTGCGGTTGCTGTAATCTTTATCGCTACTGGGGTACTTCTTCCCTAGTAATCGATTGAATCTCTTTAATTTATACATAGATAGAAGTGTTTTAGGAGAATTTAATGGCTTCAACAAGATTAATATTTACTAGAGATAGAACCTTCACACTTCAATTTACTCTACATCGTTCTGTTAGCGTCGACGACAAGCTCTATTGGGCGATGAAAAACGATCATGCGTTCGAATATTACGATATTGATCCAATGGAATGCACTCTTTACAATCAAGCGCAAGGTGTCTACCGACTTACAATCACAAACGATTTGACGATTAATCTCGATATTGGCAAATATTACGGCGAGTTAATGCGTGTGACAGCTAGCGGCGCTTATCAAACGCTACAAAAGTTCGACATAGATCTTGTTGATGAGATCATAAGTTCTCGAGATATCTAATTTGGAGAAGCCTATAAATGCGGCGAATATTCGATTTATTTAAAGACCTTCGAGATGTTCCATCTCCAGATGAGGGCAAGTTTTTAGTCTGGGATAATAATGAAACATTGAGAAACGCCTCTGGTACAGGCACTCCCGGTGAATCGGGTTACTCTGGTTTTTCAGGCGCAAATCCCGGCCCTACAGGCTCTGCAGGCGCCTCTGGCTATTCTGGCGCCACAGGTTCTGGCTACAGTGGTTATTCAGGCCGATCGGGCACTTCTGGTAAATCAGGCTTCTCTGGTTCCGGCACTTCTGGTTACTCTGGAATATCAGGCAGAGGTACAAGCGGGTATTCGGGTATAAGTGGTTCTGGTGTTTCTGGTTATTCTGGTCTTGCGGGATTATTTGCGGGCTCCGGCTATTCAGGTGAAACTGGCAGTTCAGGCTATAGTGGCTATTCAGGCTACTCCGGTTACAGTGGTTCTGGTGTAAGCGGCTATTCTGGCGATTCTGGCTATTCTGGCATAGGGACTTCTGGCTATTCTGGCATAGGGACTTCTGGCTATTCTGGCGATTCTGGCTATTCTGGCATAGGGACTTCTGGCTATTCTGGCGATTCTGGATATTCTGGTTCCGGTGTTTCCGGCTATTCGGGATTCAGTGGTTCAGGCACTTCGGGCTATTCCGGCGAACAAGGTAGCTCAGGCTACTCTGGAGATTCGGGCTATTCCGGCGAACAAGGTAGCTCAGGATATTCGGGTTCTGGAGTAAGTGGCTATTCGGGCGTCTCAGGTTATTCCGGCTACTCTGGCTCTGGCGTATCTGGCTACTCGGGTTTTTCTGGCTCTGGTGTATCTGGCTACTCGGGTTTTTCTGGTTCGGGTGTTTCCGGTTATTCTGGCTTCAGCGGTTATTCTGGCTTCAGCGGTTATTCTGGAATTGGTACTTCGGGTTATTCTGGAATATCAGGACATTCAGGCTCAGGTGTTTCAGGTTATAGCGGCTATTCTGGCGTAAGCGGTTACTCTGGGTTTTCTGGCCGCTCTGGTGTAAGCGGATATTCAGGTTATTCAGGTAGGTCGGGCTATTCAGGCACTAATCCCGGTGTTCAGGGTGCTTCAGGTTATTCGGGTTATTCAGGCGGTTCTGGTATCGATGGTCTTCCTGGTGGAACATCTGGTTATTCTGGTTTTAGCGGATACTCAGGTGTTTCGGGTTATTCGGGTTCAGGTACTAGTGGTTATTCTGGCGAACAGGGCACTTCTGGTTATTCTGGTTCGGACGCTTTAACGTCAGGCTATTCTGGTATTGATGGCACATCTGGTTATTCTGGCATCAATGGCGTTTCTGGCTATTCTGGCATCGATGGAGTGTCTGGCTATTCTGGTGTCGACGGTTCATCTGGTTATTCGGGTTTTGTGCCGGGTGGCTCAGGCTATTCTGGTATTTCCGGTTATTCAGGTGAATCTGGTGCTTCGGGCTACTCAGGTTTCGTTCCTGGCGGCTCAGGTTACTCTGGCATTTCTGGCTATTCAGGCATTGGAACTTCGGGTTATTCAGGTTCTGGCGTTTCTGGCTACTCTGGTTTTTCTGGATCCGGTGTATCAGGCTATTCAGGCTATTCAGGCTATTCAGGTAAGTCAGGTTACTCGGGTCATTCAGGTTTTGTGGGTGCGACGGGAAATTCTGGCTATTCAGGCGCATCAGGTACTGATGCTCAATATTCTGGTTCATCTGGCTATTCTGGTTCATCTGGCTATTCTGGTTCCTCTGGAACGTCAGGTTATTCTGGTAAGTCGGGCTACTCAGGAAATTCTGGTTATTCTGGCTTTGGATATTCAGGCTATTCAGGAGCTACAGGCCTTCAAGGTTATTCAGGCGAAGCAACGTCAGGCTATTCTGGCGGCCAGGGTAATCAAGGTCTTTCTGGCTATTCTGGTTCTGGTGTGTCGGGTTACAGTGGTTCAGGTGTAAGCGGCTATTCGGGCTCAGGCGTTTCTGGCTATTCAGGCTTCTCAGGCTATTCAGGCTTGAGCACATCTGGTTACTCAGGTGAATCAGGCTATAGTGGCGCATCAGGCTACAGTGGTTATTCAGGAGTTTCAGGTTATTCTGGCACGCCGCCTGCAGGACTGGGCACTTATTCTGGATGGTCTGGCGCTGGTTCAACCTTTGTTCAGAACTCCGGTGTAGCAGTAGGGACGCCACTGGTATTTTTGACTCCAACAGATGCATCTGGAGCGACTTTATTTGGATACGTTTCTGGAATTGATGGAACTTCAGGCTTTACAGCAGGCTACACTTCGCCAACAGGCGTTGTCACCTGGAACTACATAATCTTTACAAGCTAACGGGAGATAAATGATGGTTCTTTTTATTAGATATACAAAAAGTTTGGGCGATTCAGCCATCTATACTCGCCTTAGAAATGCTACGGGTCAGTTCTGGGATTTCGTAGCAGCAGCTTGGGTGAATTCTCTCGTTGCGGATTGTAAAGTGTTTCTGCTTGAATCAGTTTTCCCAGATGATGATTCGCAGGACGCTCTTTACTCAGCTACAGCATCGATTCCCAATGGCGGCCCTTGGGTAGAAGAAACAGTCTTAGTGTCCTCAGGCAAAGTTATTGGATACGACAACACTGAGGGAGTAACCGATTCTGAAACTCTCAACTTAAAGCAATCTTTATTGGCTTATGTTGGAGATGCTGATAACGTCTTCTCTATTGTGGCAGGTTCATTTACTGGTCTTATCAATTTCTACGCTTGTTCGCTTGCTGATTTCTCCGCGAATATGGCTGATCCTGCTAACGCAACGCTTGTTTGCACATTGGGTCCTACTGGAGTGATGACTAATGTGGCTGACATAGCTACAAGTGGAGAAGTGCTATTCTTTAGACTCGAAACGTTCAATTGCCTTGCTGACTTGACTGTGAACATATACGCCGCAGCCATCTATGGAAACGTAAGAGTCTACGTCCCTCTTGGTGCACAGACGATTGCAACCGCTTACGTGTATTATCCTACGGCTGACGCTAGTCTTCTAGTCTACGAAGGCAGCAACCTTATTACGTTTAGTGAAAGCGCTTACGGAAAGTCTCTGGCTTTGATCCCAACGATTAATTGGGACATGATTTCACAGCCAGTAAATCTTACTACTACTCAGGTAATAGTGTAACGGAGATAAACAATGGCGTTTGAATACGAAAAGCAGCCCTGGGAAGAGGAAATAGTTGGCGTTGATTTTTCTCGGCGTGTGCCTGCTACAACTTCTATCACTGCATACACAGTTGCAGTTGAAGAAACCATTTCTCCGCCGGGCTTTCAGGCTGGCAGCTATTCTCCCCACTTGAGTTGCGGCACACCAGCGCTGTCTGGTCCTGGCGTTGATCCTGCTAGACATAAAATACTCTCTTCGCTGCTTACGGGCGGCGTCAACAACTTCCAATACCGTGTAACATTTAGAGTGACCTTGTTAGATGGTCAGAAAAAGGAAGAGGATGTTCTCGTAACGGTTAAGGAGACTTAATTTGGCCATAGTTTTTCAAAACAAGAACTTTGCTAAGTCTCTCGTTGCGACCCTTCTTGGTTCTGGCGGTCTAAGCATATCTGTCACTGCTGGCACGGGAGTAAGGTTCCCTCAAACTGGCTTGTTTAAGCTAGTTATTTGGGGCGCTGCGTATTCGAATCCTTCCGACGATCCCAACAGAGAAATAGTTCACGCTACATTATCAGCAGCGGATACTTTCACTATCGTCAGAGCTCAAGAAGACACAGTTGCAGGCACTTGGGTCGTTGGCTCTAAAGTCGCACACACAATTACTGCTGGAAAAATAAAAGAAATAGAAGATGAAATCTCTGTCGGCGGATCTGGATACTCAGGCTTTTCTGGCTATTCTGGTGTTGCTGGAGGCACTGGAGTTGCGGGCGTTTCTGGCTATTCTGGCTCAGGTGTAAGTGGCTACTCTGGCTCAGGCGTAAGTGGCTATTCTGGCTCAGGAATAAGCGGATATTCTGGCGAAGGTACTTCAGGTTATTCAGGCGCGGTCGGTGATATTGGTTTTTCTGGTTATTCTGGTTTTAGCGGTGCTCTTGGATTTCCAGGCGGCCCTGGCTTATCAGGTATGTCAGGCTATTCCGGCTTTGGAATAAGTGGCTACTCTGGCTCTGGAGTGTCTGGTTACAGCGGAGATGCTGGCGTATCGGGCTATTCTGGCAGTGACGCTCAAACGTCAGGCTATTCTGGTGCAAGTGGCTATTCTGGCAGCGATGCTCAAACGTCGGGTTATTCTGGTGCAAGTGGCTATTCTGGACCAATGGGTCCTGGCGGCGGAGATTCTGGTTATTCTGGTTATTCAGGTAGCGATGCTCAAACGTCTGGTTATTCAGGTTTTTCTGGTTATTCTGGTGTCGGTTTTTCTGGCTCTGACGGTTCGTCAGGCTATTCAGGCTACTCTGGCGTCGGAACGTCTGGCTATTCTGGCGTAGGTTTTTCTGGAGCAGATGGTACGTCTGGTTACTCTGGCTCTGGAATTTCTGGTTATTCCGGCTCTGGTGTCTCCGGTTACTCTGGTTCTGGCGTCTCCGGCTACTCTGGCTCTGGAACTTCAGGCTATAGTGGAATAAGCGGCTACTCTGGCTCTGGTGTTTCTGGCTACAGTGGAGCATCCGGCTACTCTGGCTCAGGCGTCAGTGGCTACTCTGGCTCAGGCGTCAGTGGCTACTCTGGTTCTGGCGTATCAGGTTACTCTGGCTATTCAGGAATTTCAGGTTACTCCGGCTACTCTGGTTATTCTGGAGTTTCAGGATATTCTGGCATTTCTGGCTATTCAGGTTATTCAGGATATAGCGGAACGACGGGTACAGGATTCGACTACTATCTAAGAGATATAGCGTCTGATGTTAGCGGATATGGTGAATTAACTAGATCGACACCGTCAGAAGCTCAAAATGACGACTCTGTTACTACAACAAGTGGTGCTCTGATCGAGGCATATGCAACTGAATCAGGCGATCCAAATGTCACGTCTATTTCTCCAGGAAAGTGGGCTTTCCACTTCTGGGGCTGGGTTAACAACAACGCGGGTTTACAGACATTTGTTTACGATGTTTATAAGAGAGACGCGTCGGGTGTCGAAACACTTCTCTTCACAAAGAGCAGTGCATCAATTGAATCTACCGCTTCTGGCACACCGACCGAACTTCAAGACGATTATTTTGATGGCAGTGGATTCACGATTGCTAATACAGATCGACTAGTTCTAAAAGTAAATGGCTTTACTGATACGGGCACTAGAACAATCCATCTACTCCATTCAGGCCCGACATTTGCGTCTCACTTTTCAACGCCACTCACAGTGGGTATCTCTGGCAGTTCAGGTTTTAGTGGTTATAGTGGAATTGGAACATCTGGTTACTCTGGAGTTTCAGGCTACAGTGGCATAAGCGGCTATTCTGGAATATCTGGCTATAGCGGTTATTCAGGCTCGGGTGTTAGTGGCTATTCTGGCTCTGGCGTAAGCGGCTATTCGGGCTCGGGTGTTTCTGGCTATTCCGGATATTCAGGTTCTGGAGTAAGCGGTTATTCTGGTTCCGGAGTTTCTGGTTATTCTGGAACATCTGGCTATAGTGGCTATTCTGGCTCTGGCGTTAGTGGCTATTCTGGTGTCGATGGCGTTTCTGGCTACTCTGGTTCTGGAACCTCTGGTTACTCTGGTTTAGCGCCAGAAACAATTACTTATCTGCCAACATGGGTTTCAGGTATTTCAGGCAGTTATTCAGGCGGAAATCTTGCTTCAATACAGACTGCTTATGACGCCGATGACTACATTGTCTGGGAAGTATCAGGCGTCCCTGGATTCGTAGTCAATGTCGATTACTCAGGTGTAGCGGCTTTCAATAAGGTCCAGCTTAGAACTGGCTATACGAACCCTAATCACACTGTCTTAGTAGAAGCATACAACAGTGGTGATACCACATGGGATTCACTGGGTTCTTTCAGAGGATTTGCTGGTGGTTATGCAACATTCTCTTATGACGTCATTACAGATGTTCCATACATCCAAGCTGGAGGCTACGTACAGACGAGGTTTTACCATCAGTCGACGGGTAATCCTGCTGATGAGTTCTTGCTTGACTACATGACATTACAACAGGCTACCGCCGGCCCTCAGGGTCCTGAAGGTCAGTCGGGAGTATCCGGATATAGTGGAGTTTCAGGTTATTCTGGAACGTCGGGATACTCTGGTTATTCAGGCGATAGTGGTTATTCAGGACATAGTGGAAGCGGTATTTCTGGCTATTCTGGTTCTGGAACATCTGGTTATTCTGGTGTCTCAGGCTATTCTGGCTATTCTGGTTATTCGGGAATTTCAGGCTACAGTGGTGCTTCGGGCTACTCTGGTTATTCGGGAATTTCAGGTTACTCTGGATCTTCTGGTTATTCAGGCGTAAGTGGTGAAAATTATCCATGGCAAGGTGCTTGGGCTTCTGGAACTGCTTATGTGCCGAATGATACAGTCGGCTATCTAGGCGCCGGTTATATCTCAATTCAAAGCGGTTCGGGCCAAACCCCAGTTCCTACGAGCACGGCATACTGGGATTTGCTTACTGCTTCAGGCTATTCAGGAATGTCGGGCTATTCTGGTTACTCTGGCTCTGGAGTTTCTGGTTATTCTGGAATTGGCACTTCTGGCTATTCGGGCATTTCAGGCGCCTCTGGCTATTCTGGAATTTCTGGCTACTCCGGTTATTCAGGTTCTGGTGTAAGCGGCTATTCTGGCGTCGGAACATCTGGTTATTCAGGAGATTCTGGTTATTCAGGAATTACATATCCTTGGGAAGGCGCATGGGTTTCAGGCACGCTTTATCAAGTAAATGACACTGTAAGTTATCTTGGTGCAGGTTTCATTTCTATTCAAAGCGGAGTAGGACAGACGCCTGATCCTGCAGGCACTGCTTATTGGGATCTTGTTTCTAGCTCAGGCTATTCAGGAATTTCAGGATATTCTGGCGTTTCTGGTTATTCAGGAGCTTCAGGTTATAGTGGTTACTCTGGCTCTGGCGTAAGTGGCTATTCTGGCTCAGGTGTAAGCGGCTATTCTGGCGTCGGAACATCTGGCTACTCTGGCTATTCTGGAGTATCTGGTTACTCTGGTTATTCAGGAATAAGTGGCTATAGTGGCTCAGGCGTATCGGGTTACTCTGGATATAGTGGCTATTCAGGTTCTGGTGTATCTGGCTATTCTGGCTCAGGTGTCTCTGGTTACAGCGGCTATTCAGGTTCTGGAATATCAGGTTACTCTGGTTCTGGAACATCTGGCTACTCTGGAGCCGGAACGTCTGGCTATTCTGGAGTAAGTGGCTATTCGGGTGTCTCTGGCTACTCTGGTTCAGGTGTAAGCGGTTACTCTGGTTCTGGTGTGTCGGGTTATAGTGGCTATTCTGGCGCAGGAACTTCAGGCTACTCTGGAGCTGGAACTTCCGGTTATTCTGGCTCTGGTGTTTCAGGTTACTCTGGCTATTCTGGCTCTGGCGTAAGCGGCTATTCTGGTGTTTCTGGTGCCGGAACGTCTGGCTATTCTGGTGGAACTGGTACCGATGGTACTTCTGGCTATTCTGGTGGAACTGGTACTGATGGTACGTCAGGTTACTCTGGATGGTCAGGCGCCGGAACGTCTGGCTACTCAGGATATTCTGGTCGTGCAGGTGTTAGAACTTACACATGGGTTATTAATACGCCTGTGGCAAGTAGTGCTCTTGCATCTGGAGTTCCTGGTCCGCGCCTTCGTGAAGCTCAGACCGCCACAAGAGTAGACGCATACACTCTAAACAACTCTGGATGGACGATCAACATTCAAGAGAGAAGTGCTATCGGTACTTCAGGTTCTAACCTCATTGCAAGCACTTACTTCCCAGCTGCTGGCGGTTCTGTGGCAAGCTTCTCAGATGCTGCTCTTGCTGCCGACAACTGGCTCTGGCTACAGATAGTCGCTGTCTCTGGAACTCCAGGTCTTGGCGTTGTCACTCTAAGCACAACGGTACCATAAGATGGGAATAACGCTAGTAGGTGCAAACTTTTCAAGTGGTACATCGAGTGGCACATTTACAACATCACTGACGGCTCTTACTAGCGGCATTGACACAGCTGCTAGAGCTGGAGACTTAGTTCTTGCTATCACAGCAGCTTCGAACAACGCCACAAGCGGTGCTGGTGTTTCGGGAGTGGCAGGAGTTGAATATACAACTCTATTTACGGGTTACGCGAATGATAACTTAGACTGTTCTTGCTCTGTTCGGTACAAATATTTGACAGCAGAAGATGCTACTTGTTTGCATTTCAGTAACGGTTTGCTAACTAGAGGCATGGTCGGAATTGCCACTGTTTGGAGAGGTGTAGACCCAGCGACTCCAATAAGTAATAGCGGCGCAGCTGCCAGCACAAATACTGGACGTGGAAATCCGCCGTCTGGAACAACGTGGGATAATCAGCGCCCGGGCGGAATGACTGTAATTATCGGAGCAGGAACTGCTTTTTCAGGAACAGCTTTTGGCGGCCATCTTGTATTTCCTGCTGGCTTCACAGGTATTGCTAGAGCTCGTCATAGTGGCACAGTTGTTTCAGGCGGTGTGAACGCTGCTATCGGATATAGACCTTGGTCGGGATATGGAATAGAAGATCCTGCAGCATTTACTAGCGGTTCTGTTTCAACTGCGGATTCTGCTCTCGGAATAATTGTCAGTCTCAACCCCTCTGTAAACGGCTGCATAATGGTAGCTGGAGAGATTTAGGATAATGGAATGTACGGAAACTATGAATATGGCTCTGTGCCCTATGGCGATTCATATGTAATAACCGTAACTATCGTCAGAGTAGGCGATATTGATGTCATATTTACTTCAAACAGGCGATCGCTGCTCTTTATATCAGAAAACAAAGCCTCGTTGTTTTCTTCAATTGACCCTCACATGACTATTTTTAAAGTCTTGGCTAAAGACTTTCCATTCGTTTCTCCAAAGAAGCGGAACATATTCATCACTCAAGAAAAAATGGGACGATCACACTAAATGCAGCGCATATATAAGAGATTCCGCGAATTATTAGACGCTTCTCAGCCAGACGCTGGGAAGTTTTTGCGTTGGAGCACTAGCGGAACAATAGAAAATGCTGTGGGCGTTTCTGGCTATAGCGGCGATTCGGGCTACAGTGGTACGTCAGGAAAATCGGGATATTCCGGCTCTAGTGTATCGGGTTATTCTGGTAAGTCGGGCTACAGTGGTCGAAGTGGCTATTCGGGAATTTCCGGCTCAGGTGTTTCTGGCTATTCAGGCACTTCTGGCTATTCTGGTGCTCATGGTGTAATCGGTTTGTCGGGCACATCAGGATACTCGGGAAGATCAGGATCAGGAGTGTCTGGCTATTCAGGTTCTGGTACTTCTGGCTATAGTGGCTATTCCGGAGTTACTGGATCACAAGGCGCCTCAGGCAAGTCAGGCTATTCTGGTGCCGATGGAGTTAACGGAGCTTCAGGTCACTCTGGCTACTCAGGCAAGTCGGGTTATAGCGGCGCAGACGGGTCTATCGGTTATTCAGGTGAATCAGGCTATTCTGGCTTTTCTGGCTCCGGTGTTTCTGGTTTTTCTGGCTCCGGTGTTTCAGGCTATTCAGGAATTGGTACATCAGGATATTCTGGCTTAGATGCTCAGATGTCCGGCTATTCGGGTTATAGTGGTCTCAGCGGGGTTGGACTTGTCGGCCCTCCAGGCACTTCTGGTTATTCTGGAATTGGCACTTCTGGTTATTCTGGAATTGGAACTTCTGGTTATTCTGGAGTCTCAGGCTTAGGTGTGTCGGGTTATTCTGGAGTCTCTGGCTCTGGTGTGTCAGGCTACTCCGGCGTTGCGCCGTCGACTACGACATATCTTCCATCTTCAGTTTCAACAAACGTTGGGTCGTATGTATCAGGAACTTTGACGTCTATACAGATATTTGGTGACAATGATGTTTATGAGGTAGATGAAGTTTCTGGAGTTCCCGGATTTGATATTCGCATTGATTTTTCTGGAGTATCCGGCTTTAATAAAGCGCAAATGAATATTTGGTACACGGGTGTTGCCAATCACATACCTAAAGTGCAAATCTATAACAACAACACAACAAGCTGGGATAGCATAGGTTCTCTAAACGACGATACAGAACTTCAATCGCACGAATTTGCTGTAATAAATAGTGTTCCGTACATATCAGCCGGCGCAGTTTCGACTAGAATTTATCACGAAACATCTGGCATAATAACGCACGACATTTTAGTAGATTATTTTGTACTTCAAAATGCTATTGGCGGCGCTCAAGGCATCCCCGGCTTTATTGGTCCTTCTGGCTATAGCGGCTCTAGTACCTCGGGTTACAGTGGACTCTCAGGTTATTCAGGACTTTCTGGTACTTCCGGTTCTGGTACGTCAGGTTATAGCGGTTTTGTAGGAGTACCAGGAGGCCAAGGAATATCTGGCTATTCTGGCATAAGTGGTTATTCCGGCATAAGTGGGACTTCTGGTTATTCCGGTATTGGAACATCCGGTTATTCTGGAATAAGTGGTTATAGCGGTTCAGGCGTTTCAGGCTATAGCGGAATTTCAGGCTCAGGCGTAAGCGGTTATTCTGGTTCCGGAGCTTCGGGTTACAGCGGCTATTCTGGTTTTGGAGTGTCGGGTTACAGTGGTTCAGGTGTAAGTGGCTATTCTGGTTCTGGTATTTCCGGTTATTCGGGTGACATAGGAACTTCGGGCTACTCAGGATTAAACGCTGATTCAGGATCGCCCGGCGTATCCGGCTACTCTGGCTATTCTGGTATTGGCACGTCGGGCTATTCTGGTATCGGTACATCCGGGTATTCAGGCGATAGCGGTATTTCTGGCTACTCTGGTTCTGGTGTAAGTGGATACTCTGGTTATAGCGGCGTTTCAGGAATTTCTGGCTACTCTGGTGTGTCTGGTTCTGGTGTGTCTGGTTATTCTGGTTACTCTGGTTCTGGTGTGTCCGGTTACTCTGGTGTCTCTGGCTTTTCTGGTTACTCTGGTTCTGGTTATTCTGGTTATTCTGGTTATTCTGGTTACTCTGGTTCTGGTGTATCTGGTTATTCTGGTTACTCTGGTTCTGGCGTGTCTGGTTATAGTGGCTATTCTGGCTCCGGTGTAAGTGGCTATTCTGGTTCTGGCGTATCAGGTTATAGTGGCTATTCTGGTTCTGGCGTATCGGGTTATTCAGGACAAGACGGTGCGACGGGAAATTCTGGCGACTCTGGCTACAGTGGCGCCTCGGGATACTCTGGCCAGGATGGTATCATCGGCTTTAATGGCGACTCTGGCTACAGTGGCCTCTCAGGATACTCTGGCTACAGCGGCTACTCTGGCTCAGGTGTAAGTGGTTATAGTGGCTATTCTGGCTACAGTGGCGTTTCAGGATATTCTGGTTATAGTGGCATTTCGGGCTACAGCGGCTCTGGCATTTCGGGCTACAGTGGCTCTGGCGTAAGTGGCTACAGCGGGCTCTCACCAGAAAATGTCACTTACTATGCTAGTGGCTTTGATGTGCTGACAGGAACTCTCACATCTGGGACTACTCTTTCTCTATCTGGCTTCAATGACGGTGACTTTGCTCATGTAGACGAAGTTGGAGGTGCTCCGGGATTTGACATTCGTATTGGCTTCTCTGGTGTCGACACTTTCAACGAAGTAATACTAAATGCTTTTTATCTTGGCAGTGCTGGTCACATAGTAAAAGTTGACTTCTTCAATAATGCAACCTCTGGCTGGGATTCGTTTGGAACACTGAATGATGACATAGCTTTTCAGGTCCACGAGTTCCCAATCCCAGATGATACTGATTATATTGCTACAGGTGGAGTGGTTGCTTCAAGAATATATCATTATTCTAATGGTCAAACGTCGCATGATTTTGACTTAGACTATTTTGTCATCCGAGATTCCATTGGCGGCTCTCAAGGAATAGAAGGCATATCTGGCTACTCTGGCTACTCTGGTTATTCGGGTTCGGGCGTCTCAGGCTATTCGGGTTCTGGTGTCTCAGGTTATTCTGGCTCAGGCGTAAGCGGCTATTCTGGTTCTGGAACATCAGGCTATTCTGGTGTCGGAACGTCTGGCTACTCGGGAGCTTCCGGCTATTCTGGCATCTCAGGTATTCAATATCCGTGGCAGGGCGCTTGGGTGTCGGGTACTGCTTATATACCGAACGATTGTATTGGTTATCTTGGTGCGTCATACATTTCGATTCAGAGTGGTTCGGGTCAAACCCCAGTCCCTACTGGAACAGCATATTGGGATCTACTGGCGTCGTCAGGTTACTCTGGCATTTCAGGTTACTCTGGCTCCGGTGTTTCGGGCTACTCAGGTTCAGGCACTTCTGGTTATTCTGGCTATAGCGGAAAATCTGGCTATAGCGGCTATTCAGGCTATTCAGGCTCTGGTGTTTCAGGTTACTCAGGTTCTGGAACATCAGGCTATTCAGGCTATAGTGGTTATTCAGGATATTCTGGACATTCTGGTTACTCTGGTGTCAGCGGTTATTCAGGTGTCTCTGGCTATTCGGGTATTAGTGGTTCTGCGCCGTATATCGGAGTAAATACTCATACATCTTCAGATCTCATGGGTACATATCCTGCTGGTATGTCTTTGATGACAGTGAACGTAGGACTCTCTACTGGTTGGCCTGAACCTGTAGGTTCTGCAAATTGTCAAGGAGAAGTAATTACTTATTATGACAATACATATGGTGCCGACGGCATAGGATTAGGTTATCAAGAATATCATGTTAGAGGAGGTCAACCAAATTCAAATACTTCAAGATATTATAGAAAACCAGATACAGCTGAAGCTGGTTCAGCATGGACAGCTTGGAGTGAAGGAATAGGCATTTCTGGATACAGTGGTTATAGCGGCTACTCTGGATATTCTGGCTACTCAGGATTCAGTGGTTATTCTGGAAACTCAGGATACTCTGGCTACTCTGGCTCAGGTGTAAGTGGTTATAGTGGCTATTCTGGCTACTCTGGCTCTGGAACTTCTGGCTACAGTGGCTTTAGTGGAATTTCAGGTTACTCTGGCTTCTCTGGTATCAGTGGTTACTCTGGCTATTCCGGTTCTGGTGTTAGTGGCTATTCCGGATATTCCGGTTCTGGTGTTAGTGGCTATTCCGGATCGCCTAACTCTAATGCAGACACAGTAGACGGACAGCATAATTACGATTTCTGGAGATATTGTGGTAATAGAACGACTGATGCTACACCGACTGACGTATCTAATTTGGTTGGGGGATTTACTTTTTATACACAATTTGTCTCAGACGTATCTGGTTATCCAGAAACAACGTACGGCCCAGTGTGGGGTTTCGCCGATAATCTTAATGGTTCTGTATTTTACGGCTGGGAAATGTATAAGGGTTACAGCGCTAGTTTGTATCTTAGGACACAGACTGGCTTAACTACATGGTCTAGTTGGTCTATACTTGGATCATCAGGAAACAGCGGTTATTCCGGTTTCTCTGGTATTAGTGGCTATTCAGGATCTGGCGTTTCTGGTTATTCAGGATTCAGCGGCTACTCAGGTGTTTCTGGCTACTCTGGCTCTGGTGTCTCTGGCTACTCCGGAACTGTAGCCGCGGGATCTATTACAGGATCAGGAACAAGCGGGTATATCACTAAATGGGGGAGTGCTTCTGGTATAACTTCTTCTCTTCATCTTCGTGAAGACGCTGAAGGAGTGTTCATTGGTGGCAATCTTTCTAGCGGCGCTGCATACTTTCATATAGATTCTGACACAAAAGACGACGTACCGTTTAAGGTTACAGGAACTCAGGGAGAGCTGTTTTCAGTTACAGACAATCTAGATTCACTTCTTCAATCAGTCAACGACATCACAGGACTGCCAGTATTTGAAGTTTATGCTGATGACCGCGTAGTAGTACACGGGGCAACTGAGGTGGTGGCGAAGGACGCTCCGTCAACTCCGGCAGCTGATAATGCGAGACTTTACGTGACGGCTTCCGGCGCAACACCAAACAGGGAAATCGCTCTTAATGTAAAATTCGAAGATGGAACAGTAGTGATATTATCATCGGTATTGGTGTAACATGGGCACACGATCAGGGCAGAACATAGTCACTGACGGCTTGATTTTATGTCACGACGCTGGCAATTTCAAGAGCTTTAGAGGAGAACCGTCAACCAATCTTATTTCTGGAATCGCTTGCGGCTACCCAACAGCTTCAAATACTTGGGGAACGTACGAGGTGTTTCAAAATCCGACAGACTTGTACAACGGAGGTTCGCCCTTTACTTTAACGATCGGAGGGGTGGCAGGAAATGAAGTTACAGTTACTGGCCATCCGTTTCTGACGTATGATGGCGTTCAGCCTCAGAGTACTGGAGGCGGTTTAACTTCAGGAGCGGTTTATTTTGTAAAAAAGACTGGAGCTAATACATTTACTCTTCATGTTTATGACGATACTGAAAATGGAAGCAAGGGTCTAGACGCTTATGGATATGCCGTTCACAACTCGGTCAACACAGATACTAGAGTTTCGATAAACTCATCTGGCTTTCCTACGTCCTGGTGGGGCCCGCCTCACTTGCCGAACACCACGACAGTAAAGCAGATAATGAAGAGCGGTTTTAAGTATGAAGACAAGGTTCACGACTGCATGCGAATTCATTATTTTAGGGGCGATCGCAGTGAGGCGGGTGGAATGGCTTACGGGGGCGGCGTCGCGATCCCGACTCTTGCCGCTAGTACAACGTACACTATTTCATTTTATTATAGAGGTGTAGACGAACAAGCTTCCGGAAAGTCCGTTCTGTTTCAGATTTACTGTTCAGATTCTACCAATGGCTACGCTAATCCAGGAAGTCCAGTAGTACAGTACTGGGATCCTGGCGATACTAATTGGAAACGATTTACTCATACATGGACTCAGGCTGCCAACCAAGCAGGAGTTAGTTACTTTTACTGGATAGAAAATGTTGGCGGAGCAGGGACATTTGCCATTGACATCGCAGAGATACAGTTAGAAGTTATGGGTCACGTCACTGCGTATACATCGGGAACTCGTTCTGGTACTTTGGCTTCAGGTGGCGGAATGAAGGATCTTGCTAGCCTTCATCATCACGAGATAGTTGGAAATCCAGTTTATAATTCTGATGTCGGCGGGAATTTAGTTTTAGATGGTTCTGACGACGGATGGACTCTGGAGTCTGCTCTTGCGGGATCTCCGTCTAGTGCTACGGTTGTTGCATTCTTCAAGTCTACTGATACTACTAATTTATGGGTTCAAGGAAATGACACAGGATTTTACGTCGGCGCTACAGATCCAAGTTCTAGCAACGTATTCTATCAGAATAATTGCGGCACTCCGACTTACTATATAGATACTGTGAGTAGAGCAAACCCTACAACTCCGGTAAATTATTTAGACGGAAATTGGCACATGTGGGAGGCAAAGGGCGTCAATTTTTCAACTTGGACTAGGTTCCAGTGGTGGACTTATTACGCTGGTTATCAGCTTCTTGGTTCTGTTGCTCTTGTTATGGTTTACAATCGATCGCTTTCTGCATCTGAATCGGCGCAAAATTTTGCTGCTTTGAGAAATAGGTTTGGAATCTAATGGGAACAAGACACAGGTTTAAATAATGACACTAATTTATTCACCCAAAATTGTTACAGACGGACTGATAATGTGCTTAGATCCGGCCAACGTTAAGTCTTCTTGTGGTCGCAGATCTTTGATAGATTGGGCTAGTTGGGTGGCGGGTACTGGAGATGCAACTTCTGGTGGCGGTACAGATTATTATAACGTAGCTGAAACCGCAGGAGAGAGCACTCGGGCACTTGGAACAGATCCATGGGGCAGATCGAGCATGCTCTGGAATTGTACAACTCAAGGAACGAACAATGCTGACGGCGGCTTTACGACTAGCTATGTGCCTATAGCTATAGGTCAGACATATAGATTTTCTGTTTGGTTTAAGAGAACATCAGCAACGACGACTGGAACTGCTTATTTTGGTTTATCTTCTGATGACTCTGGCAACGTTGTGGATTTAGACGACGATGCAAACGAAGGAAATCCGTATTGGCATTACGGCAATTTAGCTACTTTTACACAAAACACATGGTATTTATTTGTAGGTCATGCATATCTGTCAGATCATTCTAGTAGCATAAAACGGCACCCTGAAAGTGGTGTGTATACTATTGCCGGTGGAAGACTTTCCAACTGTTCAGGCAATATTGCCGATTGTAAGTGGACAGCGGGAGCAACTCAGGCGCTTCTTAGAAGCTTTATGTATTATTGCACTGATGCTGCTGACGCTGGGTCTTTATTTAATCCGAGAATCGATGTGTGTGACGGCTCGGAGCCCTCTATAGCAGAGCTCTTAAATGATGCAGGCTCTTCTTTGTTTGACATTACAGGAAATGGAAATCATGGCATTCTTGTTAAGAACCCTATATACGCTCCGACAAATAGCGGAATAATAACGCTAAACGGAACCGACCAAATTATAAGCGTCTCTAAAAATATGGCAGCTCTCAACTACACTGTTTTTGGAGCAGTAAGATATTCTGGCGCTACAAGAGGAAGAATATTGAGCGCTTTAGCTAATAACTGGTTGCTTGGAAATCATAGCACAACTTCAGAGAACTATTATGCAGAAGGATGGATTACTGACGGTTCTGGTCACGGCGCAAACGATACAAACTGGCGAACATTAGCAGGCACTGGTGACATTCTTGGAGATAATTATTCGCTTTATGTGAATGGTGTTGAGCAATCCGTCTTAACACCCACAGGCGGCACAGCAGGGCCTAATGGTTTGGCAATAGGTTCTTATGCTGGAGTGAGCGAATTTAGTACTGCTGACGTTGGGATAGTTTTGATGTACGATAGAACGCTAACTGCCAACGAGGTGTTGCAGAATCACATCGCCGTGAAAGGGAGGTATGGATTGTAATGACTACGTATAGATTATCTCCGAAAGGTTCATTTGCTTTTCTCATTGACGGTGGCGGTGCTACGATCACGACAGGTGTAAAGGGCGACATCGAAATACCTTTCGCTTGTACGATAATTGCTGCTAGAATGTTTGCGGACCAATCGGGCAGCATTACTGTGTCTATCTGGAAAGATACATACGCTAACTTCCCTCCAGTAGTGGGAGATTTGATAGATACATATGTCCTGACTACTACAACTAAATACGAAGAAACCGGCTTAGTTCTTTCTGTTGCTGCAGGCAGCATCATAAGATTCAATGTGGACTCTTGTACTACAATACAAAGATGCACAGTTTCGCTGACTGCGATGAAGGTGTAGCATGCCAAGTTCCGTAATACGACCTACAACACACGTCGACTCAACTCCTGCATGTAACAGTCCTACGCAAGCGTATGATGGCGGAACTGGTGCTGCTCCTGATACGTCGACGTATGCTTATCACCTCTCGCCGGGCGCTGGCGGGTATGCAACTTCGATTTTTAAAGTAAAAAACTGTGGAAGTCTTCCTGGCGGTTGCATCGCTGCTTATATGAAAGCCAGAGTTTGGCCTGTACCGGCTACTAACGCATGGGTTTATTACTATTGGTATACTGATGGTGGAACTACTCCATTTAATACTGATGATCTTTATGTTTCGGATCCAGGTGGTCCCGTTGTTCTTTCGCATGCCATATCGACTAGTGTCACGATGTCGAATCTTGTTTGGGAAAGCAGGCCAAACGACCCTTCTGGTGCTGGTCTTCAAGGATATTCTTTTGTTTGGGACTGTTGGGTTGAAGCATGGACTGCAATAAGTGCACCCGGAAGTCCAAGTTGCACACCGGGATTAAGAAAGAATTCTCTTGGTTGGTCAGCTGTCTCTGGTGCAGATGATTACGTTATTCGTTGGACGAGTGATGGCTCTACGCCAACTAAATCTAGCGCTGCTATTACTCCGGGAAATGTTACTTCGTACGAACACACTAGTTTGAGTCACATACTCTATAAGTATAAAATATCTGCAAGGGACGCCGGTGACGCTGCTGGTGGAGATTTGTCGACAGAAGTTTCTGGAACGCCTGCTCTCCCTGGTAGCGCTATTAGTTCTATCATAGGGTTTTAAGGAGAAAACATGTTTATAGTAAAGTTTGGAAGATACGCTGTTGTTTTTTATATCGGATGGAACAATTGGTCTTTTGGCGTGAAATCAGGCTTTCAGGGTCGGTCCTTTGGGCCTATTATTTTTATTCGGCCCAGATGCATTGATGATAGAGGAATGTTGGAACACGAACTGGTTCACTCACGTCAGTTCTGGAATCCGAGAAAGTGGTTCATTGGAAAGCTCGCTAGAGAGGTTGAAGCATACCGAGAGCAGCTAAAATGGCATCCAGATAGAGCAGACATTTTTGCGACAATATTGTCGACGAGATATGGATTAAATATTACAAAAGAAGAAGCTTTAAAATTGCTTACAGCATAGATGATATAATAAAAGCATAAATAACGCAATAGGAGTCGCATTTGAAAGTATTATTAATTCATCCGCCGCACCCTAATTCTACTGATGACAGGCTTGATCCTCCAATGGGCCTTCTTTATATTGCATCTCATTTAGAGAAAAACTATGTAGACGTGGATGTTTTAGATTTGTCGGGAAACAGCGATTGGGACGTTGCTATACCATTTGCTGACATTTATGGGATTACGTCTTATATCGCCACGCTGGGTATAACTGAATCGATAGCAAAGCTGTGCAGATTAAAAAACGCAAAAGCTCAGGTAATTATCGGCGGAGCTCACGCATCTGTGCGTCCGCAAGACTTTCCGTATGCCGACAAGGTGGTTAGAGGCTATGGTGAAGCTCCCATGCTGGCTCTTTGTGGCAAACAAGCGACAGTGGACCTATTTGAGTTCCCTGCATTCAATAAAGTTAATTTAGGATCCTATTCAAGGCTAATAGACGGAAAGCCCTCGGTTCCCTTTTTAACATCTAGAGGCTGCCCATTCAAATGCAGCTTTTGTGGTCTGGCTTCTATGCATAATATAAATGGTCGGTACCACATGATGAAGCCTGACGTGGCTGCAACGCAGCTATGCCGTATTAAGAATGAACTTGGCATTGATAGATTAAACTTCCAAGATGACATTTTTACGATGAATCGCCCTAGACTCTTTAAAATACTAGAGGCAGTAAAGGAGCTAGGATTTAGATTCTCTTGTATGGGTAGGGCAGGCTACGACACTGAAGAGACTTACGAGAAACTAGCTGAGTCAGGATGTCAACAGATAGCATGGGGAATAGAAACAGGTTCGCAATACATGCTTGACCGTATGAGAAAAGAAATAAAAGTTCAAGACAACTATAACGTAATTAAATGGGCTAAGAAATATGGTATAGTATCTAGGGCTTTCTTTATGATAGGATTTCCCGGAGAGACTAGAGAAACGATAGAGGAAACAAAACGTTTCATAGAAAAATCAGATCCTGACCAATACTTTGTTTCTAACTTTACGCCGTATCCTGGAACAGAAGTAGCTGAAAATCCAGAATGGTACGGAATTACTGGCATGTCTCATGATTATAGCAACTATTTTCAGGTTTCAAAAGACGGCCCTGGCGGATGTAACATAGATACAGAGTGGCTTTCTAGAGAGCAATTTAGAGAACTAGAACTAGAGTTTAGACAATGGATTAAGTCCCGAGGCATGAGAGGAGCTAAGCAAAAATATGAAGGTTAGTATAATAATTGCAACTTACAACCACTTGGAAGATTGTTTAAAGCCTTGCTGCGAGGCAATTAAGCAATACGTAAACTTAAACGAATGTGAAGTAATTATTGCGGCTAATGGCTGTACAGATGGTACTCGTGAATACGTAGAAAGCTTGGGCGAATCCTTTAAGCTTGTTTGGTTTGAGAAGCCCGGTTTTGCCATTCCCGTTAATGCAGCGGCGCAAATAGCTCAGGGCGAGTACTTGTTGTTTCTAAACAACGATTGCTTCTTGCTTAAAGACAACGTCATCAATCTTATGTTGGCTGAGTTTGAGAAAGATTCTAAAGTCGGTGTTGTCGGCCCTGAATTTTGCTACAACGAATACGCTGATACAAATTATTTGAAGTTCTATTGCGCAATGATGCCCAAGACTCTCTTTGATGAGCTTGGACGATTCGACGTGCTCTTTGCTGATGGTACTTGTGAAGATGTTGATTTATGTATAAAGACAGAAAAGGCTGGCTATAAGCTTGTTATGGTCACTTTGCCAATCTTTCACAAATTTGGAGTTACTGTAAGGGAGTTGAAAAACATAAGTCAGATTCTGACCAAAAATGCTCTCAGTCTTGGCAAAAGATATAATTCTAAATGGTATCAGAAATATTATAAGAAAATGTCGGAAAGACTTTGCGTATCTATTGTTATTGCGACGTATAATCACTTAGAGGACTGCTTAAAGCCTTGCATAGAATCAATACAGAAATACTGCAATCTTAATAACAAGGAAGTGATAGTCGTTGCTAACGGATGCACAGACGGAACTAGAGAATATGTTGAGAGTCTGGGAGCTCCGTTTAGACTTATTTGGTTTGACGAGGCAATCGGCGCTGCTAGGGCGTACAACGCAGGAATAAAAGAAGCTAAGTACGAAAACATTCTGATTCTTAATAACGACGTCTTTTTCTTAGAACAAGAAAAAGACACTCTAATCAATATGCATCTAATACATTTCAACAATCCAAAGATCGGTATTGTGGGTCCTATTAAGTCGGTTAGCGCTCCAATTAATCGAGAATTTATAATATTCTTTTGTGCAATGATTCGCAAAGAGGTCTTTGACAAGATTGGCTATCTTGATGAAATTTTCACAGTGGGTGCCGGCGAGGATACAGACTTCTGTTTGAGGGCTGAGGCTGCTGGTTATAAAATGGCAGTAGCAGGGGAGATGACTGGTCACAATTCTGCTGAGGGTCAAATCACAGGCTCTGTCCCTATCTTTCATAAGGGCGAAGCGACTGTACATGATGAAAGTTTGGTCTCGGGCTGGAAGGAGATATTTCAGCGCAATGGTGAGATTCTTGCTGAAAGGTATCCCAAAGTTGAGGTTGTGGAGCGAAAAGAAATTCTCTGCGTTATTCCGACGAAAGGCAGATATTTTACAACTCTTCCTCTTGCAATTCAGTCTGTAATTTCGCAGACTGTAAAGCCCGACAGATTAATCGTGTACGATGATGGCGAACATAAAGATTTGAGACAAAACTCTGTTTATCAGTATCTTTTTAGCACACTGGATTCTGCTGGTATAAAGTGGGAAGTTTCGTTCACAAGAGGCATAGGTCAGCATTTTGCGCATCAAGCTGCTAACACATCTGATTTTAAGTTCGTGTGGCGATTGGACGACGATACAGTTGCTCGCCCCGATGTTTTAGAGAAGCTGCTGTCTCATATGCAAGAAGGCATTGGCGCAGTTGCTGGTTCGGTGATTACGCCGGGACAGGAAGCTAAATCAGATTTTTATGCGACGCATCTTATTGATATAAATAGAATGCCCAATTTGCAATGGGCTAGAGGTGCAGGCGTTTACGAAGTAGAACATCTCTATAGTTCGTTTCTGTATAGAACTAACATAGCTGATTATTGTTTGGAGCTTTCAAAGGTAGCTCATAGAGAAGAAACGATTTTTACTCATAGGCTGTTTCGTGCTGGCTATAAACTTTTAGTAGATAGATCAGCCGTAACTTATCACTACCGCAATCCTGAAGGTGGTATTAGAACCGAAAAGGATCCCAAGCTTTGGGAACAGGACGAGGAAATATTTAGAACTGAATTGAGAAAATGGGGCTATAAGTTTATTGCTCTATCTCATGGCCTTGGCGATCATCTTATGTTTGTTAATATCGTCCCTGAACTTTTAAAGAGATGCAAGACGCTTGTTATGTTTTGCGTTTACGGCGACGTTTTTATGGGGCTGCCAAATGTTATTTGTTTGCCTTTGGGCGACGCAGCTGCTTTTGGTTGCAAAGAGACAAGCGTGTATGAATGGATGGTAAAGTACAATTGGAAAAGGAGCATGTTAGAGGCTTATGAAAAACTATATCTTAATTAGCCCATGGTCAAAAGAGCTTAGGGACAAGTCATATAATCCTAAAAACTATCCATTTTGGGAAGACGTAATTGAGGTGCTTAAAGAAGAGTACGATATTGTTCAAATCGGGGTAGTTGGGGAAAAGCAGCTTGTAGATGATTTTAGGACTAATCTTCCGCTAAGAATAGTGGGTGAGCTTCTTTTGGATCCCGCTTGTTACATTTGGATCTCAGTTGACAATTTTCTTCCGCATTTAGCACACGTGGTGGGAAAAGAGCCGGGCATTGTTCTTTGGGGACCTTCGGACCCCAACATCTTCGGATACAAACAAAACAAGAATTTGCTTAAAGCTAGAAAATACTTGCGGCCAGATCAATTTGGCATATGGGATGGGCAGAAATACAATCCAGATGCTTTTGTGCCTGCTAGTAAAGTCATAGAAGCAGTAAGGGGTTAGAATGCTATTTTTTGTTAGAACTACAAAGAGTCTGAGTACGATGTACGCTCGTCTCAAGAATTCGTCAGGCGAGTTTTGGGACTTTGTCTCTTTGGCCTGGGTCGCTTTATTCGCTCCAACGTGCAAAGTTCTTTTGCTTGAGTATGATGATGGTGATCCATATGAAAGTCTTTATATGGGTGAAGGCGATGTTCCTCCAGGAGGCCCTTGGATAGAAGAGGCTGTAGATAGTGCAACGGGTGAAGTAATAGCATTTGATAACAATGTCATGGGAGAGCTTACTTCTATACCAAGTACAAATTCTACGATACAAGAAAAGATTGAATTCATTTATCAATACTTGGCTCTGAAGAGAACAGCAACTAGTAATTTGGAGACTTTACACAAAGACGACGGCTCGTCTTTAGGTACGGCGATTCTTTCGGACGATGGCACTACTTTTACTAAGAACAAGGTTGTTTAATGGACGCTAGACAGCGCAGAATGTGGGTTCTCCCTGCTCCCGATACTAATATCGAGAAACGAGATCGATATGAAATAGGCATATTCTATTCGTTCTTGAGGATGATAGGGACGATCACAAAGCCCATTAGAAGAATATTTGAGTCGCTTGAGAAGCCACCGCATGTTTTTATATCGAAAAAGGGTCCGAACACATTCATATCATTGCGAAAGACAAGCAAAGATGTTTAATTTATAACTAAATTGACGAGGTCTGCCGCGGGACTAAAATGCCCTACGCTGAAAGAAAGATAACGATTGAAAACTAACTTGTTAAAGATGATCTTCGTAAAGAAGAAGAATCTAGACTACTTTGATCTGCCTTGTGCAGACAAATTAGAAGACGTTAGAAGGGCAGTTGTCGATTTGCAGGCTATGGTTTTTTACCTGAATTCTGAACTGTCACAAGGCGTTGTGCTTTCAGAAGTTGTAAAGGTATCGAATAGAGAGTTTCTATCTAAATACTTAGGGTTAAAAGATAGCCATTTTGCGTCGGCTTCAGAGGACAAGATTAGCAATTACCTTAGAGTTACAGCTACTGACAGATATTTCGTGTTTAACTATTCTGATAACTTTTTCTTTAATTCTATAAACAAAGATCTCGAAGCAATGTATCGCCCTACTTGGACTGTTCAGTTGCGAATTTGTAGAGGGATTATTTTTGATCGTGAAAATGGAGAGCTTGTTTCTTTCCCACTAGAAAAGATATTCAACGTAGGCGAATATAGAGATGGAGAGATTTCACGATTTGCTAAGAAATTTGTTGATGTGCCGTCTCAGATGGCTGAAAAGCTTGATGGAATATTAATACAAGCGTTCTACGATAGGCAGAACGACGAAGTGCACTTTAGCACTCGATCGCAGATCGATTATGACGACAATGGCTATATAGATACGGCACGTCGGCTAGCGAAACGAACTGGGCGCATTTCAGCGCTAAAAGATTTGCTAAGGCATAACAAATCAGTGGCTTTTGAGCTTATTTCTCCCGATCACAGAGTTGTTATTGGATATGGCAAGAAATTTGGGCTGATACTTCATCATGTAAGAGATCTTAAAACATACAAGACTTTAGACTATATAGAGCTTCAGAAGGTGGCAAAGAGCTTGGGCTTTGCTTCTCCGACTACAGCTCATTTTAATAGCTTTGAGGAGCTCCTAGATTTTCAGAAGACGAACAAGCAGGCTGAAGGCTATATTGTTAAGTTTGAGGACGGATCCGCAGTTAAGGTTAAGACGAATTCTTATTTTGACAAGCTTAAGGGTTTGAGATCTCTATCATATGCTTCTATTGCTGAGTCCGTTCTTAATCGTGAAGATTGGAACATATTCAAATACGATAAGATTAAGTCTGAAGAGCTGTTTAGTGCTGCGAATCATTATCGCGCGAAAATAATTGACCAGTTCGGCGCGTTCGACAAATTCATCCAGCAATTCTGCGAAAAGCTGGTATGCTTTTCTGGATGGCAGGAATATGGCACTAGGGAAAAACTAGAGGCTATGACTGAATTCAATTACGCTTACATAGAGGCTGTAAACCAGCGCTCCCTCGATCCTGACAAGGTCTCAAAAGAAGACTTTCGTATAGCAATCAACTATTGCATCAAATATATGTTGCTACACGATGAGAACGTCATCGATGCTTACAACAAGAAAGTCATGGAAATCACTGTAAAGGCGCTTCGCACTTCAGCATGGATGGGCGCCAAATTGGAAGAGCTTAATAGATCATACACAGCTGCTTCACTTAGAAAAGATTTAGGCGGATCGGCCATGGGAGGCGGAAGCACTTCTATGGGCGGTCTTGGTTCTATAGTATCTGACATTGGGAAACCCATTGTCCCTATGAAGAAAGAAGAAAAGGACAAACGGAAGAAGGTGGAGGAATGGCACTAATCGATCACTTGCAATGCGGAAGGGTCATCGTTTTCAACTCAATGCTTTTCAAGTTGCGATGGGCTTTCTGCATTAACTACTCGGCGGATGTTCAAATTATATATAGAGGCTTTTTCGGACTGAGAGCGATAGACAAGAAAACTTTCCTTGGGTTTGCAAGGATAGTTGATGTGTTTGACTATATCGATAGGCCGCTTACCGACGCTGAAAAGTTTAAACTTAAGACGGCTCATAAAACTGGCATCATGAAGACTTGCGACAATGTAGAGCAATACGTAGACAAGCTCTTCAAGAAAGCTGAAATAAAACTATTCGTAAACCCTGAAGGATGGATTCATGAAGATATCACTAAATAACATCAAGTTCGTTAGAAAAGCCCAGATGGGAACAGCGTCTGCAAGTTCTCGGCTTGGTCTTGAGCGCCCCACTCACAAGTACATTAAGCGGGAGAACTTGGGCAATGGGGAATACAAGTATATCTACGAGGATGCCAAGGGGAAGTCTGCTCCCTCTTCTAAGGATACAGAAGCTATGGTTGCTGACTTCACGACTTCTCTCTCACGGGACAAGATGTTCAAGAAGTACGCTCAATACTTCGATGCAAAGGACTACACAAATGTAGCTGGCGCTATCATGGCTCGTGGGAAAGATGCTACGCCACAGGCATTTCTCACGGAGATGCAATACGCCAACAAGCTGTTGGGCCACAAGACAAGTCGTTTTCTACCTACAGGCGTTGCTGCAAAGGAATATAAGAAGCTCTTCTCACAGGCCGGCAATAGAGTGTCTGAATACAATGCTAAGATTTCTAAGATTGAGGCGGAACTAACTTCTCCAAGCCGAGGTGAATAATGGACGGTTCACTTGAAAGGAAAAGATCTGGCTCCAAGTTTCTACGGAAGAAGCTGACAGATGATGGGAAAGTTCGCTATATCTACAAAGAGTCCGAGCCTAGAGGGAAGAAAGCCGAAGAAGTCCCTCAAGACAAGAAACAACGCTTTATTCAGACTATTGACTCTACTGATAGAGGATTCAAAAACCTCTTCAGCGAAGCGTGCGATGAAATAGATGACATCCACTATGTTTGCATAAACTCAGGGTGCTCTTCGGTCCAGATGACTAATGACGTTGAGACGTTCTTTGATGTGTTGGATGTGCTGCCAGAATATCAGGAGAAAGATGTTTTCCGCTCTGCGTCGGGATGTTTTAATGTCAACAAGGGCAAGATTGCCTTTTGCTTAGACAACTTCCCTCAGGATATGTCGGAAACGATTAAGCAAGTCGTGATGCTACATGAGACTATGCATAGCTTTTTCTATGGAGCGCTCCGGTTAAAACACAAACAGCCTCTGACTGCTGACTCTTCAGATGACAAAATGGATAAGGATTACATTAAGAAAGCTGTCAAATTCGTTGACAGCTTTGGCAAAATAGATCAAAATATGCGCAAGACAGCTGAAGGTTCTGTTAAGGAAGTAAAGGGACAAGACAAAGAAACTCTATTGCTGAATCAGATTAGCGCAGCAATGATAAGTGAGTATGCGGCGATTAGCCCTGAAGAGCACTTCGCCGAAGCTGGTGCTTTCTATTTCATTCTACCCAATGTTCTAAAAACGAAAGAGGCAGAAGTCTACAAGGCTTTCAATGAATTTTTCGAGAAGTATGAGGACTAGTTTTTATGAAGTATATAGTTACGGGCGGTAAAGAAAAAGACTTGCATTACACAATCATAATGGAAAACCAAGACGCAGAAAAGAAAGAAGCTCCGGCTGATCCTCCGCCTACTAAGTATAAAGAGGAGAAGAAGGAGAAGAAAAGTGGGTAAGCAGCGTCTTCGTAAATGGATAATGAACAACCCGTTCTTTCAGTATCAAGGTCAGTTTAGCAAGTCTGCTTTCATTGCTATGAGTACATGGTTTCTTGTGCTTGTTAAATATCTCATGGCAGGCATGGCTTTTGGCGTAAGCACTGTTGAGCGTGTAATAGGCGGCCATGTAATTCCAGCGCTGTCATGGGCGTGGACCATTTCATTCAATGGAGAAGCCTCTATTGCTCTTCTAACTACATGCTTTGCGCTGTACTTTGGTGGGAAGTTCTCACCGAAGACCAACGGTAAAGCGGAAGATGAACGTGATCAACGTCGTGACATTCGAGAAGATGCAGCGGCTGAGCGAAAAGACATAAGAGAAGATGCAGCTCAAGACAGAAAAGATATTAGAGAAGGTAAAGGAGCTTAATCATGCCAGGGTTTGTAAGGACAAAGAAAGATGAAACGAAATGGTCCCGGGCTAAGGGAGCTGCTGGTGAAAAGGGCGGCGAGACTAAGTGGGCTCTGGCTAATTACATATTCCATAGAATGAAAAGTCTTGGGATAGATCTTGAAAAGTGCGTCGTTGAAAAGAGTAGCAACACAGGGATGCAGCAGTATTCTTCAGTTGTGTTCCAGACGCCTGGTAAGATAGGAGAACACGAACTAGAGAATGAGAAGCTTGACTTCCCATCTACTGGCAAGGCTCTCGATTTGACTAGGGTTATCCCTCCAGAATTTCCTTCAACGCCTGAGACAGGCAAGCCAATTGCTGCTGCATTTGGTTCTCCTGGTCGGCCAAACGAAAAGAGCTGGAACGGTCCTGACACTCAGCGCAAGGGCTCTGATTTTCCTAACGCTGATGTGCAAGAGTTTGCTAAGAAATCCTTCACAATGGCTGGTCGTAGAGTCAAAATAGTCAAGGGCGGAGATGAAGGCAGTCGTAACGGCAACTTGGGCGGCTATCCAATTGATGCTACGGAAGATGTCGAAAAGCGCCGGGCTTTCATAGCCAATGAGAAGATGAAAGAGAAGATGAAGGTGCATGAAGACAACAAGAAGTATTCTGGCAATAGCACCTTCCAGATCTCTACAGGTCCTGATGCTTATTTGGGTAGAAGCTCTAAGCTTATTCTCATGAAGGGCAAGGAACGAATAGGCGAATACACTGTTACATCTCCTGATAAGACCAAAGTGTATAAGCGCGCACCAATTGATCCAAACAAGCCACATGGCATCAATCTGATTCATTATTCTGCCGAGGCTCTTCGTAAGAAAGAGGAAAGAGCAAAGCGTAAAGTGTCTAAGGGCTCAGCGCTTGGTCAGATTATTCAGCAATGGTATACGCAAAATCAGCCACTCGACGCCAGTCTAAAGCCTCTTCTTGGCTTTCTTATAAAGAAGGACGACAAGAAAAAGGAAGAGACTGAAAAGGGCATGTCTTCTGAAGAAGTGCATAAGAAGATTAGGGAAACCACAAAGAAAGAGGGCGGCCCAAGGATCAAGCCTATTAAGAAGCCTGATCTGGGTCCTGACGGTCTTCCTGAAGACTATCAATCGCACGATCCTGATTTTTCTAAGTGGGCTACAGAATTCAACGCTAAGAAGTCACACGTCAACCCTATTGATGGTGGCATTGGTGACGAATTAGAATATAAAGACGTTGACCAGAAAGAACTTGAAGCAGGAATAGAAGTTGAGCAAGAACACGTTGGCAACGATCCTAATATCGACGATGATGAAAAGAAGGTTCGTGGAGCTGATATTGCTATGGATCACTTGAAAGAGGATCCTAACTACTATACTCACTTGCAGGAAATGGAAAGAAGCGCCAAAGAAGAGAACAAATCAGAAACTCAAAAGAAGAAGCTTCTTGCAGTGGACGAAGCAACAAAGTCTATTCCTAGACAAAGAAAGCTAGAAGACACTGTTGCTAGTGCCGAAAAAATGGTGGGTATTAGAGAGGAAACAGGCGCCAGTCCCGGAGAGCTAAAGACTACAAGAGGACAGCTTAAGGCGTACACAGCCAAGCTCAAGGCCGAAAGAAGGAAGAACTCAGGCTTAGTTAAGGCTCAAACAAGAGAAGAAAGAGATCCTTCTAGCAAAGCTTACAAGAAGCTTCAGCGTGAAAATAAAGTGAAGTTTCATGCTGAACCAAAGGTATACGTGAAGAAAGAAGAATCAAATGACTAAAATAGTTGACTGGGACAAGTTCCAGAGCATGACGCCCAGACAAAAATCTGAGATAAATACTTCGACTATGTTCTCTGAACAGCGCGAGCAGGACGAAGACGATGATTCAGAAAAGAATGTCGGATTGAAAAAGATGGAAGAAGAAGTCCCGATCGAGTGGCCCGACGAAACAGAGAAGTCTAAAGCAAGCTCTATTTATACCACGCCGGGAGCACTTGTTTCTAGAACTTCTGGCGGAAAAGAGGGCGTCAATTTGATGCATGAAATCGATAAGTTTAAGAGAAAAGAACCCTCAGAATTGGATCCCAAAAAGCCTACAGAGGAAACAGATGCAAATAAAGTTCAATAACATAAAGTTCATTAGAAAAGACAAAACACTCTTTTCTAGTCCACATAAGACTATCATGGAACACGACCAGACTGGCTACGTGTATCTTGACAATGCCGAAGGCGTTGCTATTATGCCCTACAAAATGGGAGCAAATGGTAAAGAAGTATTGATCCGTGACGAATATAACCCTTTGCACACCACAGTGATGTCGATTATCACTGGTCGTAAAGACAAGGGTGAGACCTGGAGGCAGACAGCTAAAAGGGAATTAGAGGAAGAGGCGGGCATTGTAGTACAGGAAAGATGGTTTGAAGATCTTGGCACTATTCTACCCAGCGGTGATCATAAGAATCCTGATATCTTCTGTATCGTGGACGTTACTGGCATGGCTCAAGGCAAGCCCAAGACAGACGGTTCTATATTTGAAAAGAAGTCTACGAATAGTTGGGTCTCTATTTACGATCTTCATCGTATAGTAAGAGAGCCTTCTAATGTTGACGCATATTTGCTTTCGGCTATTGTAAAGATGCTTGAATGGGCCGGGCTTATAGCACAGAAATCAGAAGAGTCTGATTTGCTTAAAGCTAAGAAGGGTGAGCAAAAGGCTGGTCACAAATATATCCGAAGAGAAGGCTCTGAAGGCAAGTATAAATACATCTATACAGAGCCAAAGGGAAAGACCGGCAAGAAGGAAGAGACTAAAGGAAAGAAGCCAACGATGGTTGAGCAGTTAGCTGCTCTCATTGGGAAGAAGTCGGGCGGCGAGGAAGAAGAAACTGTTAAGAAGCAAGACGATTGGGATGCTTGGCCAATTGCGCCCAAGGATCTGCCCGAATTTAGCAAGGGCGTGAGCGCGTCTCAATGGGTTTCTAATATTATCAGAATGGTTGACACAAACGTGGCTCAATATGTCTCTTCCATTGACGACGGCACGCTTGAGCTTATGAATAGTCCCGACGCTAAGAAGGGCTATATAGATGAAGCGCTTAACATGATGTATGAAAAGAATCACAAGTATGCAGGCACAGAATCGAATTGGAAAGACTTGAATGTTGAAAATAAGAAATTAGATCCAAGTGCCCAAAACGAAGTAAAGAAAGCTATGCTACAAATGTCAACGGCGCTGGGAATTGTTAATCACACCACAGCAGTGCTTAATAGCAGTGTCGCTGCTAATATTCATAGCAATTTCGAGAGTAGAGTGAAAGCAGCTGATGCTAAAGAAAGCGCCACTTATCCGTCTTTTGAAAAGCTGTCTGAACTCATGGGTGACATCAAGAAGTCCCTTAATGTCGCGGATAATGTAATTCAGGACACTAAATGGCTTCAAGGCAACGACCCTAAATTGGATTGGCTAAACGATGCTGTGTTTAATGCTGTAGATAAGCTGATGAAGACTAGAAACAGATTTGTAAAAGACACTTTTGGCATGTTCATTGGCTTGATAAGTGATAAAATGGACACTATGGACGATGCTTATAGTATCGAATCTACAGCGTCTCTTATAAATAGCTTCCAGAAGTTCAAGGAAGACGGCATGTATTCAACTACTTTAGCTCGTGACAACAAGACATTCGCTAATCAGTGGAACATGAAACAAAAAGGAATTTATTCTGGCGCTTCAAGGTTCTCTGCTAATGCTACGGCCAAGGTTGTTGATAAGATACACAGTCTCGATGGCGTAGAATCTGACGTCGCCGTAAGTAGATTACTTACCAAGATCTCAGATCAAAGAGCGTTTTCATTTCTTTCAATGAATCGTGTGGGTGCTAATAATTTCCATATGTCAGAGCAAGCATTCTCATATGTCGCTGAGCACGGTTTGGATAAGTTCTATCAAGACATGATGTTTGTGGCTGGTGGCAGAAAGCTATTTGCTGGAGATAAGACTTCTATTACTAGAACTAGATTGAGTTTTGCTCTCGATATGATCGATAAAGCTTACAAGGGCGACGACGTATTCAAACAGTCGGATAACGCTGATAGAGCGCTTGGAAAGCCGTTAGGAGACATGACTAGAGGCGGTGATAGCCTTATAGAAGTGGGAGCTTTTAATGTTGCAATAAATACCATTGTTTTACTGAATAAAAAGAGTCCTGCCGAATCAAAGAACGCAGCCTTTGTGAGAATGTGGTCGTCTGCTTCTCATAACTCGCTAATGTCCAACGCAGTGGAATCGTTTGTTGAGACTAAGGCAATAGACAGGGGCACTTACGTCAATTACCACCTGGCTTCCAATAGAGTTGTTGCTATAAGCAGGCCAGAAGTCAAAGAGGTGTTGTCCACCACGATTCAAGATGTATATGATCAGACGCAAAGCTCTTTAGGATCTGGTAAGACTCTGAAACTATACCGAGGCAATGGGAAGAGTGAGGTTAAGTCTGTGGCTTCGTCTTGGACTTCTGATAGCGGCGTAGTTGATAACTTTGGTCCCGTGATTACCGAAGCCGAGGTGCCGACTGAAGCAGTGCTGATTTATCACCACTCAAAGAATAGCAGCGACTGGTCTTATCCATATGAGCAGGAACACGTACTTGTCCCTGGAATACTACCTGTTGAGAAAAGAATAGTTGGCAATGTTATAGAAGGCGGCGATTAATGATAAAGAAGCTTATTAAGAGTAGAAACTTTAGGTTCTTGCATCCAGAAGTTGTCGCCAAAGCTAACGAGCCTGAGTTACAGTCAATTCTTAAGGCCGTCTCCTATTTCAGGAACTTTGCTATTTTCAAGGCTCTCTATACAGCTCTTTATAAAGGCCGAAATCTTACTCTAGATCAATATCGTGGCCTTTATGATTTGCTAATCGACTATAGAAATACTCATCCAAAGGATTATTTTGTAAGAGGTTTTAGTTCTGCGATACTGAAGTCTACTGCTATAAGCAAGAGCTCTAAAGCCATTTACGCTGTTATGGTTTATAATCAGCTATACGAAGATGGGCTATTTAATGATCAAATTCACAAGTCAAATAAGCGACTAACCAAAGCTGTTGCAGCTTACTATTTGAGCAGCAAGCCCATTCATTTAGCTGTCATAAAGAAGACTAAGGTGAGCGTGATCAACAATAACAATCTTATAAAGTCTATCACAAAATGGAATCTTTAGCCACTACTCTCATCGTTCCGGACATGCGGACTAAAATAGCGGCTCTTAAACAATATATAAAGAGCGCCAATATGCACGCCACCAAAGCTCAATCATTCTTGCCTATGATTAAAGAAAAGAGGCTCTTGCCTCTCAATCACTCAAAATACTCAGGGAAAGTTGCGTACATCAATTGGATTACTAGAGGCAAGGCAATGTACTTGAATCTTAATGTATGTTACGATAATGTTGGCAACATTACTAGTTTTGAGGTTATGACTAGAAATTTAAAGGTTAAGAAGCTATTTGATGTGAATAGGGTAAGAACGTTAGATGGCAAAATGTTTAAGCGGCATACAGAGCTTAAACGAAAGGAATCTCTTGTCTATACTGTGGACACTAAAAGCCTATATCCTGGCAGGCCTATAAAGCTTCTTGAGAATGGCCTTGAAAATTTTGCGTCTAGGGACAGAATTCTTCAAAAATTCGGTGTACAATTTGCTCCAATTGGAGTATAATGGAGGTTTACATGGATCTCTTTGAAAAGTCTGTTGAAAAAGAAAAACAGCATGTACCATCACTTGAGATTTTTGCTCGTAAAAAGGGTAGAGCATCAAAGAGATACGGCACAAAGAAACCTGATGAGAAAGTAAACCAGAAAGATTTACTAATTGCATGGCGGGAGGATACGTGAGGCTATTAATTTGCGGAGACCGTAACTGGTCCGACGGTTCGGCAATTAGAGAAATAATTGCAAGATTTCAGCCTGACGTAGTTATCGAGGGCGAAGCTAGAGGAGCTGACACTCTCGCTCGTTTGTCTGCGGAATCTGCTGGGATAGAAGTATTGAGATTCCCTGCCGATTGGACTACGTATGGTAAAGCTGCCGGTCCTATTAGAAATTCCCAAATGCTTCGCGAAGGCAAGCCAGACGTTATAGTAGGATTTCATTACAACGTGAATGAATCTAAAGGCACAAGAGATATGCTAATTCGTGCTAAAAAGTCTGGCAAAGCAACATTCATATTCGACGGTGAACTTAAGGAATTCTAAGTGAAAATAAGAGAAGAATATTGGATTTTTGCTGGTGGTGCTGGTCCCCCAGTTTACCCAAAGACCATCTACATATCGGATTACAACAATAGCAGAATTGTCGAGCGCTCTATTCCCGATTTAGCATACGTAGGACAAATGACTAGTTACAATTTGATAGAGCTTACGAATCTTTATAGACCACAATTTATAAAGGCAAACTCAACGCATCTGTTTATCTGGGATAATGATAATCCTTTTCTTTTTAGAATTGACAAAACAGATCTCGGCGCCACTGCTCAAACCATCGATGTAACAGATTACTACCCGATCTACGGGATGGGTGTTGACGATAATTATATTTATCTTCCGAACTATAATAATGATTCTATTGTTAGACTAGATGCTACGACGATGGCTTTTGTTGATGAAACCTCTTCGTATACGATAGGGATGGACACTTACTATTTTTATGGTCCCGAAAACATACATTCTGACGGCACTTACATTTATATTACAAGCAACAGTGATAACAGCGTCGTAAAAGTGACAGCAGCCGACCCTTCGATCGGTGTTGCTTCATCGATCTTAGCTGGCAATGTTGACTTATCTTACCCGGAAGGCGTTTGCGTCGATGGCAGTGGGAATGTGTACATCGCGGATTCGGGTTGGTTTAGAATAGTAAAACTAAACTCAAGTTTGCAATTTCAAGCTCAGGGCGGATATGGACCAAAAGCGACTGTGACTGCTATTGCGGGTGTCACAGGTTATTTTCAACCGACGTCGTTCACCGGGACATTCAATACGAGCGATGCCATTACATGGACGTCCGGAGCTACTGGAGAATGTTCAAGCTGGGATGGCACGACTCTTAATTTCAATGTGTTCACAGGCATGCCAGTTATAGGTGACACAGTTACGGGCTCAAGTGGCACAGCTGTAATGCAATGGGTGAATATAGACACAGATCTGACTTATACGGGACTGACGGATGGCCCATTTCAGCCTGGCTATGGCGGCTACGAGTATGTTCATTGCTCCAGACTGGGGGCAGAAACAATGAACGCTTATTTCTTGTCAGACAATGGCACTGTTGCTCGTGCTAGATTCCAGACAAGCGATGGCATATACAATGCAACTGTGTTTGGGCTGCCGCAGATTGGGGACACTCTTGTACAATTTTTGGTCGACACTGGTCCTGTTGGCGGATATACGGTTCCTGATGCCGCGTTCTTTTATCCTTATGGCATAACAACTGACAATGTATCAATATACGTGGCAGACGTTGATAATAATCGTGTTTCAAGACGTACATGTTCTACTCTGGCGCATCAAGGCATTTCATCTTACACTTATACTGCTACAGACGTTTATTATGACGGCGACAATCTTATTCTTTATGTAACAGAACCATGGTCCCCAAACATAGAAATATTAGAGACGGATTTTAGTGTTTTAGATTCTTATGTTAGCGCTACGATTGGGTTGGCGACGGGAGGATTTATTTTTCAAGACGCAGCATCGCAGTTTGCTGTAGAATTCCCTACTCTTGCTCCGGGTGATTTTCTTTCTGCTTCAGGTTTTGCCGACGCAGACTACAACAGAGTATACGAGGTGGTGTCTGTAGATGGCGCGAATCAAATAACATGCGTAAATCCCTTTTCTAGTTTTAAAATTGGAGAGAGTGGAAACATTATAACTCTTGATATCGTTAGTTCTTTGCTAATAATAGATGACTTGACACAGCTCACCGCTGGAATTCCAAACGCTATTGTTAGCCCTACTGGAATTTGTTCTGACGGAACTTACGTCTACATTACGATTAATGATGGGGTAGCAGTGTAATGTGTATTTTAAAGTTCTTAATAGCCGGAACAACAATAGCGGATTTAGAATACGTCACAAAAAGCGTTCAGTCTTCGAATACGCAGGGTTGCTGTACGGATGGCACACACGTCTTTTCGATACACGCAGAAAGTATAGAGAAATTCTTGTGTTCTGATATGTCGCTTGTAGATGACTTTAGTGTATTTAATGGTTCAGACTCTTTTACAACAGTAATTGGAATAACTACAGATGGTACGTATTTTTATGTTACAGATGGATCAGGCTCAAATGGTAGAGTAGTAATATTTAACAATTCTGACATGTCGTACGTTGGAGAATTTCCCACAGACATGGTGCCTCAAGGAATAGATCATGATGGTTCTAAACTGTATGTAAGTGAAATGATGTTATTGGGCTAATATATGAAAATCTATACATATAACATAACGTCTCCGTACGCTTTTGTCGATAATTTTATTTTAGGGACGCCCGAGTGTTTTACTGAATATGATCCAATCGCGGATTTTGGCTACGGAGTTTCGGTTGATTCTGGTAAGACATACGCAACGAATAGGTCTGTTGACAAGTTAGCTAGAGCCGACAATACTACGCTACTTGGAGACGCAATTGTGGGTTCAACTGGTTTTGGCAACGATAATTTTGATAACCCTACGTTTTCAGCCATTATAACATATCCCGTGCCACCATCGCCGGCGATCGAAAATATCTTTGGTAATATTATATGGTAAAGTATGATTTTTACATTCATACGTATGACGACGACCCGACGCAAATTTTGGATCAAATAAAACAATTTCATCCATCTGCTAGAGCAATTTTAATTTCCGACGGCGGGAAAAAAGATTGGAACACTCAATACTTCCATAAATTTGCTGATCGTCTTGAGAATAAGAGCTCTAAGTGGATTACTCGATGGTGGGATGTTACAAGAATCTATAATTCTGATTTCATTATAAGAGTAGATCCTGATTCTACAATCAGCGGGTCATTCAAAGATCCATTTCCATTAGCCGACTATTTTGGACACATTACAAGCTATCATAATTTTGGCGAAGAAAAGAAATTTATTATTCACGCTGGCTTTGGTTTGTTTATAACAAAGCGTTTTGTGAATCTTGTGTACGATCAAGTAACAGATGAAAAGTTTTTAAAGAAAGAGTTCATGTATAGAAACACATTAGTTTCAAACGAAAAAATATTGGCTTATTTAGCTTCTCAGAATGACATCTTGCCAGTCGAATATGATTCTGGTATAAAGCACAAGGCTCGCAGTATCGCCGACATTAGAAACGCAACTAGAGATAGCATAGATCTCGGCCAATTTGCTACTAAGTATGCTGAAAAAGTTAGAATTGCTGAAGAAGCTGAAAAAGCACTGCAAATAAGGAGAGAACAAGATGCTAAGCTTAAAGTCGACGAAGATGCTAGACTGAAAGCCGAACTTGAAGTAAAACGGACAGCTGAACTCAAAAAAGAGGCTAACCGCCAGCGGATAGAGAGCTTAAAAGACTCGGCTAAGCCAAGCGCTAGCGATACGATAGAAGATGTTGAAAGAAAATTGGGCGTACTAAAATCACTGTATCTTGAAAAAGTAATTACTCAAAAAGAGTTTTTTGTGTCTACTAATAGTGTAAGAAATGCTATTAGTGAGAAAGAATCTTAAATGGCTTCGACGCTGTATATTGCTGACAGAGACAATTTTACAATCAAGAAATTTAGCGTCACTGATTTGTCTCTTGTAGACGAAGTAGCGACAGATGACAGTCGATATGGTAGAGCGCTAACGATTATTGAGAGTATCGTTTATATGACGACAAACAATAATCGAATACAGGTTTTTACAGATAATCCGCTTACTCATGTTATGACGTCGGGAACATATTCGGCAGGCACTCTGTATGCATTATCAGACGACGAAACAGTTCTATATTTAATTACAGATACCGGAAATGGAATACGACGAATAGATAAAGACACTCTGCTATTTCTTACTGGATTCACAACACCAAAGGGATATACTATTAAAATATTCAACGGCAAGTCTTACAACAATACGTTAGCAGCACCACAAACAGTAAATAAATACGACTTATCCGATTTCAATACGATAGAAGACTCATTTACAACACCAGATTCGGCACAGGCTTTAAGCTTTTACGCAAACGACAATTATTTTATGGTATCAACTTCAGGAAACTTGTATCGCTGTGATCTTGCTACAATGACTTTCGAAGATTCGGTTACTAAATTGTCTCTATTCGGCAATAACTATAATATAAAAGGCATTGTATGCGACAGCACTTATGTTTATGTATGTGGTAATCCCACCGAGGTTGGAGCCTCAAAGATTGCCAAGGTTCTTATTAGTGATCTGTCAATCGATCAATCAGTTAACGTGCTCGATACGGGACGGTTAGAATCTATAGAAATAATATTAGATGAAGCGCCGCCTTTTGTCGCTGGTCCGAATTCTTTTGGAAATATAGTGTGGTAATATGAAACCTGGCGACCAGAAGCCGAATCACAAGTACATTCGTAGAGTGCCTGATAGCAAGGGCGGTTGGAAGTACGTCTACGAAGAGTCGCAAGAAAGACTGCCTACGAAGCATGAGGAAGTTGTGGAAGCTAAAAAATACCCATTTAATATTGAGCTGGGCTTTAAGACTTTGGCAATCATTGACAAGCTTAAAGCTGCAGGACACGAGTCGTATGTTGTTGGCGGTTGTGTAAGAGACGCATTGCTTGGAAAACAGCCAAAAGACTTCGATATCGTAACTTCAGCTAAGCCCAACCAGATTCAAGAGCTGTTTGGTATTCCCGGTTCAGTAGGTGCTAAGTTTGCTGTGAATATAGTTGACGGCCACGAAGTTGCGTCTTATAGAATTGATGATGAGGAAGCTACAAGCGCCAAAGAGACAGAAGTGTCTTTGGCTTCTTCAGTTGATGAAGACATGAGACGCAGAGATTTTACTGTAAATGCTCTTGTCTATGATCCAGAAACAAGACAAGTGTTTGATTTTGTTGGCGGTTTAGACGACGCTAAGAATAGAGTGCTTCGATTTGTGGGAGACCCTGACAAGAGAATCAAGCAAGATCCTATGAGAATGCTTCGTGCTATTCGTTTTGCTAATAGTAAGGACCTGTCTATTGACATAGAGTCTTTCAAGGCACTACAGCGAAACATGCCGCTGATTAAGAAAGAGGCACCTGAAAGAATATCTGCTGAAATAATGAAAATGTTTGAGTCAAGAGATACACTCACGGGTCTCTATCTGATGCTTACTACTGGCTTCTTAAAGGAAGTGATACCTGAGTTGTACGAGGGCTTTGAAGTTGAGCAAAACAAGCATCACGCTGAGTCGATTCTAATGCACAATATGCTTGCAGCTGACGCAATTAAAAAGAAAGATCCTGTGCTTAAGCTAGCGCTTTTGCTGCATGATGTGGGAAAAGTTAAGACAAAAGAGCTGAATCCTGAAACAGGCGACTACAACTTTTTAGGCCACGAAACTGTGGGTGCCGATATGGCTCGCAAGATCATGCGTCGCTTAAAGTTCTCAACAGAACAAACAGATAAAGTTGACAATATTATTCGTCATCATATGTACTATTTTACTGATGAGACTAAAGACAAAACGATCAAGAAGTTTATGGCACTGCCAGAATTCAGAAACATACTGCGTGCAAGATTGGCTGATAGAAAAGCTAATTTAGCTAAAAAGGGAGTTCCCTACTCGTTTAAGAAGCTCATCAGAAAGATTAGGGTTATTCAGACGACCAAACAGCCCGTGACAGTGAAAGACTTGGCTATAAATGGAAGAGACTTGATGGATTTGGGGCTTAAGCCAGGGCCGTTGTTTGGTAAGTTTCTCAACAACGCACTTGAACTAGTGCTTGAACAGCCAGAACAGAATCAAAAAGAGATTTTATTAGAGTTTGCTAAGAAGGAGTTCGGTCAATAATGGCTACCATTGTAACTAGATACGTCGACCCTAATTCGTCAGGTGGAAACGGCACCACAAATGCTTTATCTGGTGCTAATGCTGCTTATGCTTCGCTTTTTTCTTGGGAAGCGAATAGAAGAAGGAATCTTGTTTCGGCGGACGAAATCGAAAAAGTCATTTGTTCGTCAAATGACGGTGGAGAAGGCGCCCATTTAGCCGATACAACATATTGTGCTATTGATGTAGGAACAGGATGGACGGTTGATTCTGGACATTTTATTTATTTGCAGGGTGCAACTAAACCAGGTGCAAAGTGGAACGATAACATATATAGAATGATTAGAAATAACGCAGGCAGTTTTGCCTGTTTGCAGTCGAGTCAAACATATACGCTTATTGACGGCATGCAATTTCAAAGAACAGGAACTGGTTCAGGAAATGTTTCCCCGCTATACAGCGCTAGAGTCGGTAGTATCACAAGAAATTGTTTCATAAGAAATTCCATTACTAGCGGAACCTATGCGATGGGATGTTATTCGGGTGGTGAAAATAACGTTTACATATATAATAATGTTTATTTGCTTGACGGAACTCTTACTTCAAAGTTTGGAATTTATAGCTACTGGACTAACTTCTATGCTTGGAATTGCACCGTTATTTGTAAAAATGGTTACACTGCGGGCGGCGGTGTTAGAGGAGAAATTGCTAATTGTGTGAATGCAAAAAATCTCCTTGTTAGAGGCTTTGGTGACGGATTTGCAGGGAATCTAACGGCTTCGTCCGACTATAATAGTAGTGACATTTCAGGCGACGCAGTAAATACGGGCGGGTCTGGAAACGATAATACTGCTTCTCCGTGGTATTCTGGCGCTACAGCCGATGCTGACATATTTGTAGACGCTGCAAATAATGACTATCATCTAAAGCCGGGAACGATATTCAAGGGTGTTGGCACTAATCTTTCAGTCTCGTTTACAGAAGACATTGATGGTCAAACGAGACCTTTTTTATGGGATCTTGGTGCTGATCAACAAAATTTTAGAACAAGTGGTCCCTTTCCATTTCCTAAGATGAGTTAGAGGTAATATAATGACGGCACCCGCGGGTAATTGGGTACAAAAAGCTTCAGATAGCTTTGTTAGAGCTAATGAGAATCCGCTTTCAGGCGGAGGCAATTGGAGTGGTCAGGGTCGGTTTTGTTATCTAACGAGCAATACGGTTTTCGGCACTGTTAACGGCGCGTCGAATGTTTCCGTCTGGACAGCTAGAACATGGCTTCCAGATCAATATGCTACAGTGTGGGCACCGACATACAGTGGCGGCAACTTACAAGGGCCTGCTTTGCGATGTACAGGTGGCGGGGCGAATGACGGATATTATTTCAGATTTAGAAGAGGCCCTGGCGCTAATAACAGCACAACAGATCTTCTATACAAGACAGGCATTGATTCCGGTGGGTCAATCTCTTATTCGTTTACTCAAGCAAATGTCAATTCTCTTGTTTCTGGTTACATAACTGTGTACATCAAAGGATGGGACTTTACTGCAGTAGATGAAGTCACCGGATTAGTGTTCTGTACGGCTACCGATTCTGGTCAACGTTTCGCGACTGGTTCTCCCGGCGTGCATGTATATACTGCTTTTGGAACTCCAGGTGTAATTGGTCCGTGGACTGGCGGAGAAGATATCGGTCGTGTTCGCTATCCAATTGTGTCGTTCAAGGGATAAACAATGGTTATGTTTGTAAGCGAGGCAGGTAGCAATGGCTTGGTATGAAAAAGCAACAGATGATTTCAATCGTGCTGATGAAAACCCTCTATCTAAAGGCGGGATGTGGCAAGGGTGGTCTGACAGACCTAAGATGAAAGTTCTTAGCAATGTCGCAACACTAAATACTTTTGCTGTGTTTAATTTTTCAATGTATACTGGCGTTCGATTCGGCCCAAATCAATACGTTCAGAGTACAAATGCTGGGACGTCGGGATATATGGGTCATGTACTAAGAGCTAATGGAATGCCCGGTTCGAGTGCTGCTGCTTCTTGGTATTTCGTGTATTGGAATTCAGGAAATAATCTCGTCAACATGTTTAGAATACTAAATGGCGTTGGCACTCAAATAATTACGAACGCTGCTGGAAACTCTGCTGCAGGAACATTTAGATCTGAATTCATAGGTTCCAATTTTAAATTGTACAGAAATAGTGTTCAAATTGCTACTGTTAATGATTCCGTAATCCCAACTGGGTATCCCGGTATCTGTCTTAATGACACGCCCGCCGTTCATAACAACTTTTCAGCTGGAGATGACGGTACTGGTCTTTTTTCTCCTTTCCCCGCGGGCCGACCTTCAGCTTTAAATCAATAAACAACACGTACGACATTTGAATCGATTAAATCACAGTATCTTCCTAATTTAGTAGTAAATCATACAAACATGCCGAACCAGAAAACGTAGGCACCACGCGGACGCGTCGGTGTCTTTTTGTTTTAACGATTGGAGGGAGTGATGAAGAGGTTATTTTTTGCCGTACTGTTGATGGCGACGGCGACATCTGCTATGGCTGTGTCATCATATTTGACATCATTCAATACTAAGTATGGAACATCAGCGACAGTGCTGAACACTTGTTTAATATGTCACAATGCAAGTGCAACAGGCGGCAGACTCAATAGCAGAAATCCTTACGGTGCAGCCTGGGAAAATGCTGGAGGCGATACTGCTGCGTATGCTTCTATTGAGCCACAAGATTCGGACGGTGATAGTTTCACTAACATCGTAGAAATAACGGCAAGAACATTTCCGGGTAATGCAACAAGCTTCCCAATTGTTGTCAAAACTCCAAACGCTCCTACGAACTTGAATGTTCAGCCGGTGCAATAATACGAGGTGAAATAAATGAACAGATTTTCTACATTTTTAGCAGCGACTATAGTATCTATTGCGGCATTTGTCATGTCTGGATGCGGTTCTTCTCCTCCGGGAAATCCACCGCCAACAGGTAATGCGCCAACACTTTCAGCAACTGCGACACAGCCTGTTGCGAATGGCGATGGATCTTATAGTTCGACAATCAATTGGCAGACAACTAATGCTACTGAGGTAGCTATTTCGGGTTATCCGCCTGTGTCGGCATCTGCTGGGAGTGGATCACAGCCTGTAACGCTTACGCAGACGACCGTATATTCAGTTGTTGCTACTGGCCCTGGTGGTCGTGCTCCAGATGTTGAAGTCACGATAACCATTTCAATGCCGGGCCCTCCAAAGCCAACCCCAGCCGTCCCTGCATCAGTCGCAGCTAACGTAACTGGAAGTGGAGAGGTTACTGTAACATGGTCTTCGGTTTTAAATGCAACATCATACAATGTCTACGTAAATGGTGTCCTTAGACAGGCGTCTGCTACATCACCATTTGTTGTATTTCCGCTAACTAATGGTGTGCAGTATTCATTTACTGTAACGTCCGTCTACACAAACCCAGCGGGAACAGTGTTTGAAAGCGCTCAGTCATTGCCTGCTTTAGCCACGCCTGTTGCTTCAGTGTGGGATCAGCCTGTCAATGTTACTTGGACGCTACCTACTACATATACAGACGGTAGCCCAATTGCTCTTGTAGATCAGGCCAGAACAGTTGTTACTATTTACTCTAATACAACGGGCAATGTGCCTTGGGGCATTCCACGTGCAGTATCTGCTCCCGGTGCAACATCTACACAGTTTGTCATGACTGTTACTGAAGGAGTGTCTTACTTCTTTACCGGTACAGCTACCCTCGACGGTCAGGTCTCGACATTTGCCGTCCCTGTAAGCTCTCAGTTCTTACCATAACATTCTTACAGAAGGCTGAGAAATCAGCCCTCTTTAAAAGGAGTCTTCGGACTCCTTTTTTTATGTGTACAATCCACAATAAAGTATTATATAATGATCTATCAAATGGCGGAGGTGAAGAGATGGGATTCATGGGAATCAATCATTGGGTTGAGTCCGATAATGCAGCGGACTTTCATGCTCATCTTCAAACAACTCTCAACACCTCGTTCAGAAATGAGCTCAGAAATAAAGCGAACGAATACAATACGCCTGGCTGGCTGAATGCTCTTCTCATTTTTAAAGAGACTCCGGGTCTGATCTTATTCCTCGATAACAAGATTCTTGATTCGATTGAAGAAAAGATCGAAAAGGATCTTGGCTATCTAAAGGGTAAAGATGGCGGAGATCTTGTCCGTAATTTTAGGGCGACAAGGTATCTTCGGAAGAGGGACGAATAAATGGAAGACATAAAAGGTTTCTTCGGCAAGAACAGATTTCTGTCGAATTTCTACCCTGCTGTGATAGAATACGAGGGTGTGAAATATCCAACAGTTGAACACGCTTATCAGGCGGCCAAAACTAAGGATTGGGTTCTCAGAGGACACATTTCGAGGATGGAGACACCCTCGCAGGCTAAAAGGGCTGGTGCAACACTCAATCCGCCCGACTGGCATGAAAGAAGTCTCCAGACAATGGAGCTTCTTGTAAGGCTGAAGTTCACAACGCACACCAATCTCAAATACAAATTAATAGCTACAGGTCTTGCTGATCTTGAAGAGACTAATGAATGGCAAGACATGTTTTGGGGCGTGTGCAATGGGGTTGGTAGCAATCATCTTGGAAAGATTCTGATGAAGGTAAGAGGAGAGTTGTGGTAATGCCTAATGCGGATAAAATAAAGACCCTGATTCCAATGCATGAGATTGAGCAGGGTGCACAGCAACAGATATACGACAACGCAAACATTCCGTTTGTGAAGACTATAGCTGTCATGCCAGACTGTCATCAGGGATACGATTTGCCCATTGGAGCTGTGGCTCTAGTCGAAGATCATATTTCGCCTTCGTATGTCGGTTATGACATAGGTTGCGGTATGATCTGCTACGAAATACCACAAAGCAACATCGAAAACTTTCACACAAAAGATAGACAGCATCTCTTTGAGGAAATAAAAGAATGCATTCCCGTAGGCTTCAACGAACATGAGAATCCATATGCTAAGTCTTTTTATTCGGCTTCTGGTGATAAAGAACTCACCGACAAAGTCAATGCTAAGTTGACTAAGCAGAATGGCACACTTGGTGGTGGCAATCATTTCATTGAGCTTGGCTATAACGCAAACGGAAGCGTCTTCATTACCATACACTCAGGCTCCAGACGCCCTGGGTGGGAGATTGGCAATTGGTATATGAATGAAGCTAAGAAAGACAACCAGCTTTATCACAAGTTCTTCCACTTGGACTCTTCATTGGGTAAGGCTTATTTAGCTGACATGAACTTCGCTCTCGAGTTCGCTTTGGCTAATAGATTGGACATGCTTAAGGAAATCATCAATCTCATTACTGGTAGCAGGACTCTATTTGAGTATATAAATGAAAACCACAATCACGCTATAGTGTGGGACGCTGGTGTGCTCCACCGTAAGGGTGCTACACCGGCAGAAAAGGGTCAGCCTGGCGTTATACCTGGCTCAATGAAAACTGGAGTCTATATAACTGAGGGCTTGGGCAACTGGAACTACCTTGTGTCAGCGTCTCATGGCGCTGGCCGTAAGATGTCTCGTGGCTTTGCTAAGAAGAACATTACGTTGGAGTCGTTTAAAGAACAGATGGAAGGTATCATTGCCAATGTAGATGTAACGACTCTAGACGAGGCACCTGACGCTTATAAGGATTTAGATTACGTAATTAACGCGCAGAAGGGCATAGTTGTGAATGTCGTCGACTTCATTCAACCCATAATCAACATCAAGGGGTGACGCTATGAAATGCATTAGCTGTTCATTTGCAAAGTTTGAGAGGGATCCCGACCCTTATGATTGGTTTTGTGATGACGACACTAAAATCATTTGCACAGCGGGCAAGAAACAACGGCAGGTTTGTGGCGGTGTTCGTCCATATGAGTTGAAAAAAGTCGAGGCTCCTAAGTGGTGTATTCTCCGCGATAAATAGAGATGTACAATCCCTATAGCTTTTGATATAATAATCCCATCAATCAATGAGGAGAGTGCATGATCACACTCGCTGACAAGACGAATAAGTTCGTGTCTATGTTTGACCCTAAAACAGGATTCTATGTCCGTACAGGCATTATTGAGAACGGAAAAGACACGGGTGTCGATCCCTTCATGACTACTTACCCTCAGCTTATTGATGTCGGAATCATGGGCTCTTGTGAGTCGGGAAGACTAGGCCTGTGCAAACAAGCGGGAATTCAGTGCTACCAGGACGGTCTCAATAAGTCTCTCCCAGACATGACGCTCGACAACTTCAAGAAGATTGTGGATGAGTCTAAGGGCAAGGTATTTCAAATCGCTCTTGGTGGTAGAGGTAATCCCAACAAGCACGCTCAGTTCGGTGAAATCCTCAAATATTGTCGAGGCAACGGTATTGTGCCCAACTACACTACTTCAGGAATGAATCTCACGGATGAAGAGGTCGCTCTTACAAAGAAGTATTGTGGTGCTGTAGCGGTTTCATGGCAGAGAGCACAGCATACTCTTGATGCTATCAGGATGTTTGTGAAGGCAGGTGTGAAGACTAACATCCACTATGTCCTTGGTAATTTCAGTATTGAAGAGGCGGTTGATAATCTTTATGGCATTGATTGCAATTTTCCCAAAGGTATCAATGCTGTAGTTTTCTTGGCTCATAAGCCCGTAGGTTTAGGCGATGAGAAGAATGTGTTGCGGGCTAACGATCCTTTAGTGAAGAGATTCTTTGATCTCATTGATAACAATTCTTTCCCATTCAAGATTGGGTTTGATTCTTGCAGCGTTCCCGGCATCCTCAACTACACTGCTAAGATAGATAAAGCGTCTATTGACACTTGTGAGGGTGGAAGATGGAGCACGTACATTTCATCTGACATGGTGGCTCTCCCATGCTCATTCGACCAAGAACATAGGTGGGGTGTGCAGTTGGATGAGAATACTACAATTCAAAATGCGTGGAATGGAGCGTATTTTGAGGATTTTAGGAATTCCTTCCGTACTTCATGCAGAGGGTGTAAAGATGTGATAGAATGCAAGGGCGGTTGTCCAATTAAAAAGCAGGTTGTGCTTTGCGACAGGAAAGAGAAATCATGAAAATTAGACTCGATTTTGTAACTAATAGCTCTTCTTCGGCTTTCATAATCAAGAAGAAGAGGCTTACTGCCCGGCAGATATACATGATAAACAACCATGTGTATTTTGGCTCCCTCTTCAATGGTATCTATGCTAAGCTTGTGGGATCAGATCAGGCGCCATTCTATATGGACGAATGGAAGATTGAAGAGGATGAGGCTGAGATCCGTGGAGAAACTTCTATGGATAACTTTGGCATGGAAGAATTCTTTGAGCATATTGGCGTAGAAGATAAATTCGTCAAGTGGAGCGAAGATAATTATCATGACTTAGACACGAAATACAAGATTCCTTGGCATGGCATGACAAATAAAGAGATTCACAAAAGAGTAGTGGCGGCCAACAAAAAGAAAAGTCTTAAGTGAGGTAAAGCATGAAAATAAGAACAGACTTCGTTACAAATTCAAGTTCAAGCTCCTTCATCATAGCCGTAAAGTCAGATCTGACCAAAGCGGAAGCAAAGGACGTTGTAGATAAATATTTTAAGACGCAAATCGAAGAGCTTATGGGAAACGTAGATCGAGATACAGAATCGCTCGAAGAAGAAATCAAGGCAGATCTTGTTTCGACAATTATGGAAGCTAAAAGCGGCATGAAGCTTGATGACTGGAGAGTTTCTGGCGGCGACGCGCGCTCTGATGAATACGACGCTTCTTGTGTGCTCCACATGTCCGGTGAATTCAACAGCTCAAAGGTGAAGTTCAAGAATGTGGGGTGCTAAATGAAGGTCAGAACCGACTTCGTTACGAACTCGAGCAGCTCAAGTTTCATTGTCGTTGCGAAAAACAAGAGTGCGCTCAAGACTTCCGTTACTATTCCCGTTGACTTTAACACTCTGGCGTCCAAAGAGATTAAGTCAAAGAAAGACGCTTTGGAATATAGCAAGGACAACGATCTCGACGCTGAAACAACTGAACGCATGCTTGCTGAAATAGAAAAGGGCAATTCGTTGTTTGATATTCATGTAAGTTCGGACGATGATGAGCCTGTTAGCAGATACATCCACGAAACAACCGAAGGGGATTATGAAGACGTTCGGCGCCTTCTCCCCGGTATGGTTGTGTTCAAGACGGAGTATTCGTATTGAAAATCAGAACTGATTTTGTCACGAATTCAAGCAGCTCAAGCTTTGTAATTGCTAAAGCTGCCGTAACTGAAGAGCAGATTCAGGCATTTAGAGGCTTGAATAACTTTTTGCGGAACAAGTATTTTGAACAAGGCCAAGACATTTGGCAACCAGGCTTTACTTCAAAAGAAGGCTTTGATTTTGATGCTGTCTGGTGTGGCGATTATTGGACTATAAGAGAAGACGAAAACTACATTGAAGGCTACACATCTATGGACAATGGCGACTTAGGTAAATTCATTAAGGAAATAGGCATCGACACTAAACTAATGAGGTTCTCTAATGAAGGTTAGGACTGATTTTGTGACCAACAGCTCTTCAAGCTCATTCATTGTGGCATTTGAAAAGGTGCCTGAGACCATTAGCGAGATGAAGAAGCTGCTTTTCAAAGAGAATGAGCTTAAGTTCGATTGCTTCCCATACTACGACGAGCTCTATTCTGCCAATGATATCGCTATCAAGATTATCAACGACATGCCAGGGCATGAAGTCAAGAAGGCATCTGATCTTCTCGATGTCATTGACGGCGGTGATGATTGCGATGACTATACTACTATTCCAACGCCTAAGTTCCCTGAGTTTGTAAAAGACGAGAAGCTCCGCAATAAGCAGTGGAAGGCATATGAGGATCTTGCCAGCGCTAGGGCCAAAGACATCGCAAAGAACTTTATGACTAAGAACAAGGGCAAGAGAATTTTCACTTTTGAATATAGTGATCACGATCGTCTTGGCGCCGCCATTGAACATGGTGGTATTCTTGAAAGACTGGACTGCATCAGAATATCTCGACACTAAGAGGTGAGGTGAGGCATGAAAATTAGAACTGATTTTGTAACTAACAGTAGCTCAAGTTCGTTTGTTGTGTTTGGCGTAGGTACAGATATCCTGAAGCTTAATATAACAGATGAGGAGCTTGAAGAGAAGTATGACGGTAGCATGAACGAATATCTTTACGAAAAAGCCGAAGGCACGTCTCTTAAGGCTGGCTCGGCTTATTATGATAGCGACGAGCACTCTGTAGGCCTCAGCCCTGAGACTTTGCTCAAGAAATTCGGTGACAGAAAAATCAGTGAAATTCCGCAAATAGTAGCTGAAGAGATTGAGAAAGCATTCGGTGTAAAAATCGACCCAAAGAAAGTGGGCTACATCGAAGAGGCAAGTTATAACGGGTGATATAATAATCTTATAATCGAAAGGATTAATAATGAAAAAAATTATTGCATTCGCATTTTTTCTTTTGTTTGTTGCAATTTCAGCTGTTCAAGCAAAAGAATTGGGTAGAGAATATATGAGAGTCGAATGCCGCGATGGCCTTGTTTATACGGTGAAATATCGTTGCTCAAGGCAGAGTACTTCTGGATTAGAATGCACTAATTGGGACGTAATCGATATGAAACAAATATATGCACCAGGCAGAGCAAGCTTAGTAGATCAAGATCCTCCGCAGCCGAAGGTTTGTAAATAATCAAGGAGTAGGAAGATGGCCCTTATACTGGGAGACATTCACGGCAACATCGACAAGGCTAAACAGTTTCTTGCGTTTAGACCTGAGGAGCAGCATATATTTGTGGGTGACTATGTCGATTCGTTTGAAGCAAGTGACATGGATATCTACGACACGCTGAAGTTGTGTATAGAATCTAAGGCTATGATGCTTCTTGGCAATCACGATCTTCATTATTTCAAAGAGCCTCCATTCATGTGCTCTGGTTGGAGAAGTCACATGGCTAATGGACTTGCTGAGATATTTGAAGAGTTTGTCAAAGACGAAAGATTCAGGCCAGCGTGCGTTGTGGACGGTTTTCTTGTAACTCACGGTGGTTTATCTGAAGGCTTGGGCAACAGCATGCAGGCTGGAAAAGATGCAAATACCATTCTTAGTAAGATTGAAGATGAATGGAAAGCATACTTGGAAACTAGGTTCAAGAGGAAGCCAAGTCAGCCTCGAACTCCTCGAAAGATATTCAATATCGGTGTCTTTAGAGGTGGAAGAGACTCCTTTTCTGGCATATTTTGGGCAGACTACCGAAGTGATAGACTCTATGGCGTGCCACAAATATTCGGCCATTCAAAGACGCCACTCCATGATATAATAAACATAGGTGGCAAAAATGACTTCTGGGCTATTGGCTGTGACAATGACAGACGTATTTGCTTTGACTCCAAGACTAAAGAGGGAGTAAACTTTGGCTGATGAAAAAGGGCCGCGACGACCTCCAACAAAAGAAGACGCTTCTTTTTGGGCGGACCTTGCATTTACATTAGTAAACGAAATAGCATGCAAGTGCGGTCAGGTGAACAAAGTTCTACCAGAATGGCACACAGGATTCTTCAGAGTTGAGTGTGACAGTTGCTTTGAAGAATTAGATCTTCACAGGTTGCTGAGGACGCCTGACCGCACAAGCATGCTCATTAAAGCAATCGATGAGGATAAAGAGTCCGTCGTAAAAAGCGCATCCGAGAGCTTTACTGATTCGCTGCCACCGCAAGATCCCAAGATGAGGAAGTATGTCGCTGAGTTAGAAGATGCTTGGCGCAAGAAGGAAAAATCAAGCGAGTGGACTGATTCTGTTGAATGGAACGAAGACATAGGGCGCTACGTCAGAATAAAAGAGGACGGCTCGTATGAAACTGACTAAAAAACAGCTCGATATAGTCCAGTATCCTGAGGCTATACTCAATAGTACTAATAACTCTAAAATTGAAGATTTCGGAAGCGACTGGCTATATGCACTTATCGTCAACATGGTGTATACAATTCAGCGAGTAAAGGGTTTGGGATTGGCGGCTCCTCAGGTGGGACTGCCTCTCCGTATAGCAGTTGCTCTTATTGATAGACAGCCAGTGGCTCTGATTAACCCTGAGATCGTGGAGAAGTCAGACGAACAGGTTACCATCGAAGAATCCTGTCTATCGTGCCCTAATGAAGCTGTGCGCATCTCTAGGTCATCTAGAGTAAAGGTGGCCTATTACAACGTAAAAGGACAAGAGAAGACATTAGAAGTGGCAGGAATCAACGCTATTATTATACAACACGAGTTAGATCATCTCAATGGAAAGCTTATAGTGGACTATAAAGATGTCAGCCCTGCCCCCGAGCTATTACAAGATCCTAGCTGAAAGAGGTGGTACTGGGATTTCAACCCACATAGGCGGCGCCGGAAAAGATGGACCGTCCGATTTGTATAAGCCGTTATCACAACTCTTTAAGGAATGGGACAAAGAATGGAAAAGACTAGGACTAAAGCCAAAAAGAGTAAAAAAGTCAAGTACAACGTTATTGCCATAGAAATTGATTTAGAAAACTTAGCTTTACTTGACTCATTAGCTGTGCAAGCTAAAGTTTCGAGGAGTAAATATGTAACGGAAATTCTACGCAACTATATCGATAACAAAGGATTCGGTGAAAAATAATGAATGAAATCTTTACTCCAAACTGGCCGATAGCTCAAAAGAAATATGAGTTGCTGGCTCTTCAAGAGTTTCTTAAAGAAGAAAAGATTGCTCGAGTGCTTGAAGTTGGCACATGGACTGGTGGCACTGCACTGCTTTGGGCTAAAATGGTTTCCCGCTATGATGATGGAGTAGTATACTGTTTAGATCTTGGTTTTAGTTATGGCGTTCATTACGCTAATGAGCCAGGAACTGAAATTATGCGGGAATATTCTGATCAGGTGTATCGTCATACTCGCTATAACAAATACATTAAAGAATTAGCAGGTGATACTCATGATCCTGCCTTCATTGAGCAGGTTAAGAATGTGGTGGGCGGGCCAGTTGACTTCATCTTTATTGATGGCGATCATTCTTATGAAGGCGTAAAAGCCGACTTTCTTAACTATGCGCCTCTGATTAAAGTTGGCGGTGCTATTGCTTTTCATGACATCATAGATTCTGAGCATCACAGACACTACGGCTGTTTTGTGGCTCAATTTTGGGAGGAGCTCAAATCAGGCCCAGGCGTTAAGTTTTGGGAGTTTATTGACAACAATGAATATCTTGGGAACTCTCGTAATGTCATGCCATCTCGCTCTATGGGAATTGGCGTAGTTAGAAGAACTTTATGATTCAGCTCTTGTGTGACAGCATAGGTAGCCCTGGAAAAGATCAGGTCTATGAAAAGCTAATAGATATTTATGGCATGAGAGAGTTATTAGTTAATGACACTGCTTTTGGTATGAATAGAGTTGAACTGTTTTATCTGTATGGAGAATTCGCATTCGTTGGTTTTATTGTGCTAATGGCATTGTTATTGGAGGATTTATGGCGAAAAAGGTAGTCAAGAAAAAAGCATTCGATGCATTTAGCCCATATGCTACTATGCCTGTTGAGAGATATACGTTTGAGAGGGAGCCCGTAGGTTTCATGCAACGCATTTCTCGTGATCACTTAGAGCGCATTGGCAAGTGGAACATTGAGAAATTTGAAGACAACTTGGGCTATGACATAGTCTATAGAATCACTAATATGATGGCTCATGGAGATAAAACAGTTGAGGAATGGTATGATTTTCCAGCTACCTGGTGGGACCATTTTAAAATGCATATCAACCTACGTTACAATTTAAAACTTAAAGTTAGATTGTCTAAGTTGGCCACAAAGACTCTTATTAAAAATTATTGCCCACACTTCACTACAAGCCCTCAGCGCTCCCACATTGAATTCATGCTACAACGACCACTTGAATGGGAGGACTTAAGCCATGAATGATGGTTTCTCATATGGCCCTGAATCTCCTAAATGTGGCACTTGGACTCCTTGTAGTGAAAAACTACCTCTACAAGGAAACAACGTTTTAATATCTACTACGACTCATGTCACTATAGCGTATAGAGGCACTCCTCCACTTGGCATGTCTGTTACGTGGCGGGAGAAATATACTGGTGATATAATTAAAGATCACGTGATGGCTTGGATGCCACTGCCCATGGTGTACGGTCGATGAGAAAGATATGGAAAGTGGTGCTTGCTTTTGCTCCCATCCTACTGGTAATGGACATGATTATGCACATTGAAACTGATCCTAAATGGGTGCTTGGCATCTACACATGTGCTTGGTACTTATTTGGTTGCTATATGGGTGAGGCTGAGATGGAAGAGAAGTATGATAAACTAAAAGGCGCTGCTCTTAATGTTGTTGATGCCTATAAGAAGGCTACAGAGTAGATGGCTTCCGTTTAAGCTGTCATCCTGCCATGTGGTATCAGTCAGTCTATTTAGTCTTAGTTCCGTATGCTCTGCTCATACTGGCACTAATATACTACAAATGGCTAAAGAAGTAGATAGAACTAAACTCAACTCACATCATGCCATGGAGTCTCTTTCTACAGCTCTATTAAACGTCCAGAAAGTAGCTATCATTTCAAATCAAGTATGTCCTGCCATGGCGGCTCTAACGGCTTAGTGCTCTGGTGGGGAGTCTTCCCCATGAGGCGCTGTGATAACAGTAGGGAAACGCTATAAGGCGAGACAGACGATCATAAGGGGGTCGTGTTTTTCGCGACCGCTAAACGCGTAATCTGTAATGGTTTCTGTTGCACAGTGTTGTTTTATTGTAGGCCGTGCGCTGGCCCCTAAGCGCTCCCATTCATTCACAATTTCGAGCTCTGAGCGCTTTCCGAGAGCTCTCATCATCCCTCCACGAGCGTTTTACTGGATAAAACATGGAGCGCTCTCATTTTACTCCATAAAACATCGCACAGTGCGCAGCTGTGCGTTTTACTTTCATCCTCCACCGTATCTTTCATTATATCATTCTGGGTCGCTCCTGTACATCGTCAGACGAGGAGCTTCTCGACGATTGCAGCGCTTCTATTGAAGTCTCTTATTACATTTCTGTCGATATCACTCTGAGGCGCTGCTTCATCCATACCTCACGGTGCGCACAGCTTGAAGCAGCTTCGTTAGTATTCGACCCGGCGGTATTAAACCTCATCGATTTCTCGAGATACGTCACTGAAGTGGTCGTCCGGCCCCTCCGTGTCTCATTATATCATACAACTGTGCTATTGTACAACGTTTTTTATAGCTGCTGTCAGTCAGCAGCAACTTTATTGCACTATCCACCCAAACTGATCATACGGTTTCGCTAGACGTGGTTCTATCGAGCGCTATTTACTTCTCATCGAATAATTTCGGTGTACAATTGCACGAGAATAGGATATAGTGGTCTCATAATAAGAATGGAGGATCTCATGCCCTTCGGAAAATTTGAAAGTAATATCGAAAGGGAATTGTACAACCTCAGCCAAAGGGAATATGAAGACCTGAGGACTATGGTTCACAAGATTCAAAAACTTGTTGGAGTTACAAATGGGATAGATCCGCCTAAATATCCCCATACAGCAACGCTGGTGGACAAGCTGGAAAGGGCTCTCATGTTCCTCGAATATGACCATGGAGGTAAGTTCGAATGGTAAAAAGAATTCGGCTGCCCAGGTATCATGAATGCGCTGGAGAACTGAAGGCTTGTGACGTAGTCGACTCCTTTACCACGCTATTGGAGGAGTTGGGCTACATAGTAACTGAGGATCCCAGGTACGATGGATCTGACATGTTCGGTGTTTTGGTCAGTAAAAAGAAGTTTTCGAAGAAGGCGCTCAAGCAGTTCATGAAAGATTGGGATGACGATTATAATGAAGGCTTCATAAGATAAAGATGTACAATCCCAGCGCTCTGTGATATAGTAGAATTATTAAATGGGAGGTTGGGAAATGACCACGCACATGGGATCGCTCAAAAGACCGGTCAAGACTCTGGCCCTGGCGACTGAGGGCTCCAACATCAAACTTCGGATCTTCAAGGAAGATGGCGAAATCGTGGAGTACAAACTCACAAAAGATGACTGCCGGTGGTTGGTGGCATCACTCGCCCAGAGGATACGCTAATGAAGGTCCACAAATGTGATTACAAGGAAGCGTTCCTGAGGTGGTTCCCGGAAGTCACACCCAAGATGTTTACTAACTTCAGGGTTCGTTCAATCACTGTTGTGGTTGAGAATCTCGAGGTGAAGGGTCTGACCAAATTTCAGTATAAAAAGGAGAAGTAACGTGGGGTTAGAATCTCACATCTACAGCGTTCTGGATGATAAGGACTACCCTCGCACCAAGTACTATTTTGAATTTGGTTTGAAGGCTGACTCGGAACAAGATGCTAAGGATATAGCGGACATCCTCAATGCATCTGGTGAGTTTGGTCAGGCTGTAGTGTTTTGGCAGGGCGGCCTGGATGTGTGGGGAGTAAAATTCGGGAGATATAAGGAGCGCTAATGTTTTTCAAGACAATGAAGCAGTGCGAGGCATGTGGAGAATTTCTGGTGATCTACCCAGCGTCCACAAAGATGTCAAGGATCAATGAGAGGACTCTCCCTGCATGGAGCAGGTGTGAGTGTCAGCCACGGTTCCAAGAGATCACCACGTTCGAGCTGGAAAGCCTGGTGCCTGACTGGAAGAAAATAATCAATCCGAAGGGAGATGAGGAACATGAAACAGAAGTCAGTGGCCCGCAAGATCTTCCCGCAGGGCGGTAACTCGGAGCCTGTTCTGTCCACGGCGAGCGGCAGCTCACGGAATCTCAACCACACGATGCGCCGGGTTCTCAGTGGTTTGAGAATTCCCATGACTCCTTACCAGGTGACGTATGTCTTGGACAAGAAGGGTCCCTTCAAGGTTGGGCCTACTGGCGGTGGTATCCGGTTGGCCACGGATGGGATGTACGAGCTGGGAATGGCTGTGTGCTTCCTTCCGGAGCACTTCAAGAACAAGCGCGTCCGAAGAGAAGTTCGCATTTAGTGGTGTACAAACCCAGCTAGTTGTGATAATATAGATATATAAAGTACACACGGAGGTGTGTTGTGGGAAAGACGTGGAAGGACCTGAAGGCGTTTGACATAAAGCGCCACAAGGAAGGTTCTCGGTTAGTGAACAAAGATCAGGATCTACGCACCAGGGTGAAGCCTGTGGATAAGAAGGAAAAGGGTGGCGGTAAAACGTGGCAACATAGCATCAACCAAGAAGAGGAGGATTAAAGCATGAATATCAGCGAGATCGATGTGGCACTGACGAACCACTACCGGACCTTCAAGGCGGAGAACGGTGGCAAGAAGACCAGTGCGGATGGGAAGTACGGGGTGAAGACCCTCCGGTACTTCGTCAAGGAGGCTGATGCCACGGTGCACGGCCCCTTCCTGGGGCGCGGCAAAGCGCTCAACACCTTCCGGACCCAGATCAAGGCGGCCCAGAAGCCGGTGCTCGGTGTGACCTTCGCGGTCGAGGAGATCTTCAAGCCCAAGGCGAAGGGCGCCGAGGTAGAGATCCGTGGCGTGTCTGCCTTCACCGTGACCGCCAAGGAAGCCGTGACCGCCTAACTTGGCCCGGCGTACTAAAGATGAGCTGAGGGCGTCCAACTACTACGAGTGGTTGCAGGTAAAAGATGCCCTCAAAGCCAAAAAGAAAGCTGGCTTCAAGCTCACGGCGGAAGAAAAAGAACTGGTAAGGCTGGACCCCACTCCGGATAAACCATATCTCGGTACACGGGGTCCGGCTGAATCAGTCAAGAGGGATGTAAAGCGTGGTACGATACCGACTAAAGATGCTGACATGCCTATAGTGGGTGGTAGCTTTGTTTGTCCACTTCATGGAGGGCCACATACGGATGAAAACTGTATGCTCTTTTGTGATGAGGAGCGCTGTCCATTCTATGGCAAAGGGTACATGAGGAGTAAAGGAATTAAATTCTGAACTGATGTACAATCAGCAAGAAGTGGTATAAAATGTATTAAAGCTGGATAGGCTTTTGAAAAACTGGCAACATGCCACGGAGGATCTAACATGGCAGTGTATGAGCATTTACGGACGTATCAGGTGGCTAACGTCACCAAGCACTCGGCGGCGCTGAGGCCCACACGTGGCCGGAAGTTCTGGATTCGGTTTCTCACCCAGGAGACTGCTACAACTCTGTTCAAGCGGCCTCTCAAGTTGGGTGATAAGGTTGTGTACAAGAGAGTGTCCAACGCGGTCACTACCTTCTACAAGCCGGTGAAGATCAAGTAAGTCAGGCTATCTTCCCGGGTAGCCACGAGGGGCTCCGACACCATCAGGTGTTATCCAGGAGCCCCTCTTTTGCGAGCAGAATAAAACATCGGCAGTAGTCGTCCGGCCCTCCGTGTCCCACTATATCACACCCGCTCAGGATTGTACACTGTTTTGTTTGCGAAAATAGTTGTGTACAATCACGAGCTCGTATGATATAATGTTCATATTAAATGCGGAGGTGAATGGATGCCGAAGACGGAACTGAAGGTGAAGCTGGTTGGCACCGATGGTAACGCCTTTGCTCTCATGGGGAAGGTGCGCCAAGCCTTACGTAGGGGCGGGCATGATGACTTGGTGGCCGAATTCACCAAGGAAGCTACCAGCGGCGACTACGACCACCTCCTGGCCACGTGCTGCGATTATGTCCACGTGAGCTAAACTCACCGGTGGGAGGAGGGGCGTTGAGAAATCCTCTCCTCCCACAAACTTTTGATTTACAATCCCTGTGTGGTATGATATAATGTACTTATTAAATGGGAGGTTACAACATGGCACATTTCATATGTACCAAATGTGGTAACGAGGTCGTTACCAGAGGGGACGACCGTCCCACGCCACTTCCCTGGTCGGATGGTCACCGGTGCCAAAACTACCGGCTGGATACGGAAACGCCCGAACGTCAAGCGGAAATCATCAAGCATGTCGACGAAACGAGGGTTCTGTAATGCCGGCCATACCGATAACTCGTGTCATCACTCACATCGACCACATTTTCATCCGGGAGGAGGAACTCCAGTTCACACTGGATATGATTGAAAATTCTCACCCTATGGACCGGAACGATGTGGCATTGGAAAAAGCAAAGGAAATAATTGACCGTGCTCACCACACCACGGCTAACAAGAAAGAAGTGGCAAAATGGATCATGACGGAATGGTTCAACATGCATAATTTCAGGGAGGTTTCACATGGATAAGTTCTACAAGCATCCATACCAGAATAGCTGGTCCAAACCGATGACCTTTGCTAGGCCATTTACCAAGGATGGAGAACCTACCGTGTATTGCTCCATCCTTCTTTTTCTCCATAGGGTAGGACAAGCAACTAAGGCTGAAATCCTCATCAATGGACTAGGCAGGACAGAGCCTTTCTACGACCCCAGTCCATATGGTCACAAAAATAACCAGTTCAAAGATACCACGGCTGGTTATCTTTCTAAAATGTTCGCCAGCATGAGGCATGCTGGCTTAATTCAGTATTCAACTGGAACCAAAACTTGGTCTCTGGGTCCTCGTTACGAGGAATGGAAAAACTGGCTGAGAACTGGAAAATCGATGTACAATCCGGACTAAATAGGATATAATGGTCTTATCAAATGAAGGAGGACCATATGTCCAAAACGTATAGTGTAACATTCACGGTCGTCGGTCCGGAAGGCGCTGGTGATACTATCACGCCGTATCCGTTTGATGATGTTTTCGAATCACTCGGGATGGAGATAGTCAACGTCGCGGTTGAGGAGGAAAAAGAATGACATCCGAAAAGTTAGGCATAATTCTGGCGGCACAGCACGCCAAATCTCCTCAAGTGGATGAGGCAGCCAAAACGTTGGCCATGAGTATATGTGATAACCTTATCCCGGAGCTTGCAACGAAACTGCGACTGGATCTAATGAAGGAGCTCGGAATTGAATTTCCGGAAGACTACCCTGAAGCTGGCGAGAAATATTACGAATTCGCAATGGCATTTGACGGCGATACAAGTCGTACGTTGTCCAGGCTGGTGAGGGATTACATAGATTCGTACTAAATAGTTGTGTACAATCAAGTGTCATTATGATAGAATAGTTCTATCAAATGGCGGAGGTGGTACATGAACTTGGTAATTGAGCATGGTGGGGTGGAGCCAAATGACCGTGGTTATAAGTCAGGCTACCCCAAGGCCAACAAGGGTGACAGGATTGCGACTGTCTACGTCTCTGGTGTCCGCCCCTTTGATCAAGGTGACCTGATCGGGGACTTCGCATGGAGACGTGAACACAGCGCTCCTGTGGCACCCAAGGTGATGCTGGCTCTCATCGCCCCGGACTTCTACAAGAAGCACTTTGTGAAGATCCGGAAGATCAGCTACGATCGCAAGGCGGGGTGCAACTGTGGTTGCTCTCCGGGCTACAAGGTGTGGGGTGAAGTGGACATGGAAGCACGTGTGAAGGCTGGGCAGGACTACCACAGCGAAGGCTACATTGAGCCCAGGTATCACCACCTCAACTACTGGGTTTCCACTCCTGAGCATATTCAGGAACAGAAGGAAAAGATGGAGGCCAGAACCTGCCGTGAGGCGGCATTTGGCGGGTGGTAAAGGAGTGGGGCTTCGGCCCCACTTTTTTATTTACAATCCCTATTCTATTTGATATAATAGATCTATCAAATGGTGGAGGGCAAGATGACCAACTTCGAATTCATGCAGGCGGCAGAGGTAGAGCTCACCACGGTGTGGAACAAGTTGCAGTCCCACTCCAACGTGACGCACCCTCGCCCCAAGCTGACCTACAACCTGAGGGGTGGGGCAGCTGGTGAGGCGGCCGGGGCACACACTATTGACCTCAACCTGGGCTTTGTGCCTCGCAATCCAGATGAGATGCTGCACCAAGTAGTAAAACATGAGGCGGTGCACTGCTGGCTCACGGCCATCAAGGATCCCTCCCACTACATCAGCTATGAGCAGCGCTCCTATAACTACGCTGCATATGGCCGGAGGGTGAAGAGAAGTCCCCATGGTCCCACCTTCATGCGCTACCTGGCATTCCTCGGTGGCCGGACGGAGCGGACGCACAGCATGGACACCTCGGATGTGAAGCGCGGCTGGAAATACACTTGCTCGTGCGGAAACATCTTCATTCTCTCTACTCGGAAACACAATATCATCAGGGAATCAAAAGTGACTGGCCGGAAGACGTGGTGCCGGAAGTGCAAGGGTGAATTAATCTACGTAGGCTACTCAGGCTGAGGAGGTTATATGAAGCCCACATTTCGTGACATGTACTGCGCACTGCCGACGCTGAGGTGGAACATCTTCAACCTCAATAAGTATGGCATCCTGGCTTTGGGACTCTTTCTCTTCAGTGTCTATATCTCGTCCCAACTCATGATTGAGCTTTATGAGTGGTTGGGTGAGGCATGGGTGTTTTTCTTCTAATGCACTAATTGGTGTACAATCCTCAGACTGTATGATATAGTAGTCTTATCAAATCAAGGAGGTACACAGAATGGCAGCTAACATCGAAACAATGGCCTACTTCGGCTCCAAGCCCTGGCACGGCCTGGGTGTGGAGGTGCTTCAGCTGATGACTGCTGAGGAATGCCTCCAGAAGGCTGGCCTGGACTGGACAGTGGAGAAGAGGGAACTGATGACCGTTGACGGCATCCCGGTTCCTGGCCACTACGCCACGGTGCGCACCTCGGACAACTACCCTCTGGGGGTGGTTGGAAAGATCTATTCTCCGGTGCAGAATGTGGAGGCACTGGACTTCATGGACGCTCTCACCAAGTCCGGTGAGGCCAAGTATGAGACTGCTGGCTCCCTCCAGCATGGGAAGCTGGTCTGGATCATGGCCAAGATTCCCAACGGTGGTGGTGTGGATCCGGTGGAGCCCTTTCTGCTCCTCGCCACGTCCCATGACGGCACCTCTCCGGTGATGGCCACGGCCACAGATGTCCGGGTGGTGTGCAATAACACCCTGAATGCGGCTCTCAAGGGTGCCAAGAACAAGTTCCGGATCCGGCACACGACCAACTGGGCTGACAAGATTGCTGAGGCTCGGAAGACCCTTTCCGGCTCCCTCCAGTACTTCGAGAAGGCTCACGCCCTGTACGACAAGATGAAGGGCGAGAAGTTCACGGATGAAAATCTTGAGAAGCTGATTCTCAAGGTCTTCAAGGGCACGGATGATGTGGATGATCTCTCCGCTCGCCAGGTCAAGTCTTATGATGAACTGGTTGCAGACATCTTCCAGCTCTCCCGCACTGGGAAGGGTGTGGATCTCCCCGGTGTCCGTGGCACGGCCTGGGGCGCCTACAACGCCATCACGGAATTCCTCGACCACAAGTCGGAAGTCAAGGGCCGGAAGGCCTCCTCGGAGGAGGAAGCTATCATGTCCTCAGTCTGGTTCGGCACTATCGCCGAAAAGAACCAGACGGCAATGGATGAAATCCTGGCCATTACCAAACTGGCCGCCTAACAAGGTGCCTCCAGCAGGGGAGGGAGGGCTTCGGCCCTCCCTCTTTTGTATGTACAATCCTTGCCCTGTGTGATACAATAGTCTTATTAAATGGGAGGTTCTACATGAAAATCTGGCTGGACGACATACGCCCTGAGCCCTTCCCTCCCAGGGACCATAGAGAAAGCTATCCCTTCGATCGCTATGCTCCCTATGATGTAGTCTGTGTCAATGCGGAGCAGGCGATAGCACTCATTAACCTGGGCCAAGTGACATTCATCAGCTTTGATCATGACCTGGGTCAGGGCAAAACAGGCTATGATGTGGCCAAGCACATAGAAGAGGGTGCAGTAACAGGAACTATTACTACTCCCATCTACTACAAGTGCCACTCGGCTAACCCAGTGGGAAAAGAGAATATCTGCGCTGCAATGGACAATGCGTGGAGGCACTGGGCTGAAAAAAGCGTTGTACAATTCATGAACTAGGTGATATAATAGTCTTATCAAATGGAGGTGCTACATGCCCACTCTTGAAGAGATGCACATTGATGAGATGATGGCACGCTCCCTCGACATCGAGTATACTGAGGCTGAACTAGCCGAGATGGAAGCGGAATACGCTCGCAACATCGGCTACGACTCCGACTTCGGCGAATAATATGTGGAGTGATCCAATACTCTTCTGGTCCTTTGTGGTGTGGTGGGGAGTGCTTCTCTTCCTAGCTGTCCAGCAGGTCCGTAGACGCAGGCGGGAGAAGCGGCAGGCCGAAACGGAATAATCGGGCCCAGCCTTGCCGCCTCTCGAACACCAGATACTCGGCGCTCCCCTCGGGCTACCGCGCTCGGTCGCAATGCTGGTGTAACGGCTACCTGAAAACGTAAGGGTAGCCATAATATTTGTGTACAATCCCTGTTTGGTGTGATATAGTAGTCTCATCAAATGCGGAGGTGCCACATGGAAGACTATGAGCCGGACATTGATGAGTGCTACGAGATAGAGTCCGCCCTTGGCTCTGCCGGTATGGGTACGGATGAGTACTACCGGCCCGACATGGACATCGACTCCCTTCTCCCTAATGAGGAGGTTGAGTGATGTGGGGTGATACGGCTGCCCTGGTAGTGATAGTCGCACTGTGGGCGCTCTTCTTCGCAGGGTGCTACACGGTGCATAGAGCTAAAAAGAGCGGTAAATATTGATGTACAATCACCGGACTATTTGATATAATGTATCTATCAAATGGAGGTGCTACCCATGAAGAAGTTCTTCGGCTATGTGCTCAGCTTCAATGACAACCGGTGGTACTGCTTTGAGTGCAAGCGCTTCCAGCCTCGCCAGGTGAAGTTCTGTGTCTACTGCGGCTCCCAGGAGGTTGACAATGTCGCTTAAGCTGGAGGACAGGGTGTTCGCCCTCAACAAGTCCCAGGTCTCCAAGCTGGTGAGGACTGGCAAGCTTCCCCTCAGCTTCCTTGGCGGCAAGTCTATTGTCCGCATCGTCCTCCCTGAGGATCTCTCGGAGAACGTGGTGGTTGTGGATGATGCCGGCGGTCACCTCGGCTACATCTCTGTCAAGGAGGCGTGGGCGCTGTGAAAAAGAAGCTTGATGATCCTGTCATCCTTGTCTATGAGCGCTGGGATAGAGAGGTGGGCTGGACTACTCACGAAAGATGTTGCTCTCGCATTCTTGCCGAAACTAGGCTTAAAAACTCTACTATGACCCGTCACTATCTAGAAATAAGGGAGATGGACTGAAATAGAGGTGTACAATCCACTCTTCAGTTGATATAATAGACTCATCAAATGGAGGTGCTACTCTACATGGGCTATGTGGTCAAGGTAGAAGCCAAGAATGGTGAGGTCCGGTTTGCTGACCGGAAGGGCTCTGGCTCCAAGAATGCTAATGATGCCCAGATCTTCTACAGCTACCTTCAGGCTACTGAGGTGAGAGACACTATCCAGAAGTGTGTGGGTGACAAGGCCCATGCTTACCTTGTAGTGCTGCCATAGTACACAGCAAGCACTGAGTAAGTGGCTAGTTGTGCTGCTTACTCTCATCATGCTATGTTGATGTGCTATAAAGCAAGCGCTCAAGAAGTGGCTAGTCGTTCTCTTTGCTGGTGTCATGCCACCCGTCGTACACGGGTCGCAGGTAGGGCGGCGTCGCAGGTAGAACGGGATCCACTTGGGGACCCCCCTTACAGTATACGGCTGTCGCGCGTGACGATGGGGCCCCAAGGTGGGGAACAAAATCCCTAGCTAGAGCTGCTCTAGAGCTGCAGATAGTGCTCCCTAGTGTTTCCAAATAGCCTTCTATCTCTCGTGAGAATAAAACAATGAGATACCTTGGATTGCTCTTCATAGTGGCTTGGTTCGGTCTCCTCTACTACGCCATATGGCTCGGCAATCCAGAAGCTCGCGGCATTCTAATAGACATCGTCAACGGACTGGGGTGAATATGTGGCCTCTTATTGCATGCGTTCTTCTCTTTGCTGCTCTTTTGATATTCATAGAGCACAGCTATGATGCGGAAAGAAAGCGTAAAGGTCTCCCTCCAGCTAAAGATCCCTTTGATGACTTCACAGGTGGTATAGGATTGGGCCTTTTGGGAGGGGCTGCTGCTAGCGCTTACTTGGATAACAAAAACATGCAAAAGACTGGAGACTCTTAATGAAAGAATTCTTCGACGTTCTGTCATCTCATCCCATTACGTCGATACTGCTAGGACTTCTTATTCTCGCCATCATCTCTGAACTGAGAGGGAGATGACTCTATGTCTATGGAAAATCACGTGCTCCTTAGTGTTGGAGATAAATGCTGGTATGTCGAGGACGGGAGACCCCGCACTGGAAAGATTCTATCTGCGGCTACAGAGGACGATCACTTCTACAGAATAGAACCCACTTGGGGAAAAGAATACCTCAACGGCCGGCCGCTTCTGGCTTACTATAGGGACGTCTTCCCGAGGCCTGAAGCTGTTCATGATGTGATTGAACGGATGAAGGACTATATGAGATCCATCAAGTATGACATAGAAGAACTTAGTGGAAACGTTGAATGCGCTAGTGAGGTGGATACCATATCGACCGGCTTTGTAGACGTCCGGAGCGAAGGCTCTGGGGAGGGATACGCACGCTGCGGTAAGTGCCGGCATGGCTTTGAATGGTCTGTCTATACTACCGAGGGATTGACGTGGGACGATGAAAGAGGCATTCACATGCTGGAGTGCCCTGAATGCGCTAAGACTGCACCTGTGAAGGAGATTGTATGAGCAAGAAGAAAAAGACAGAAGCTACTTTCTCCAGACTCATGGTGGAGCTGGTATGCAACGGCATTCCTGCTTCTCTCTACATTGATGCCTCTGACGTCCACTCTTCGGAGTCGGAATGTGAGCTATGTGGATCTCACGGATCTATGACGATTGACATCAAATGTCCTCAGTGCGGGGACTATCATTATTTTACTCTAAAGGAGTGGTAGAATGAAATCTGAAGGAATCATGAATGTCGTCTGTTTCGTTGTGTACATCTGCATTGGAGTGCTGGTAGGATTTGGTCTTTCTAATCCATGCCTGGGTGTTGCGGCATCCCTCTATCTGATTTTCACGTGAGGAACAACATAGAGAAAGAACTGACAAAGATCATGGTGATCCTTTCAGACATAGAGAAGCGCAATAAGGATCCCCGGTACGCTATTCTCCTTAGAAGAATCAGACGGGAAATGAACATGCCACTGCCCCAGCTCTGTGACGGCTGTGGGCAAGAGCTTCACGAACGAGACGGACACTACTGCAAGGACGGAGAGTGGGTATGAGCTATAAGATCTATAAATACGTTTTCAAGCTTGACGACAATTTTCAAGTCGCTATGCCCGGTCCTGGAGCTAAGATACTCAAGATAGGGAAACAACCGGGACATCCGCATGGTGTCTATTGCATGTGGGCTTTGGTTCTTGCTGATAGTCCCTTGGTCGAAAGACGCTTCAAAGTTTATGGCACTGGCCACGAAATAGAGAGTCTTATAGGTCCGCCATCTCTCCACTACATAGATTCTATTATAGACGACTTCTACGTCTGGCATTTCTTTGAGGTGATATAATGACAGCGGGAATAACATTTGGCGCAATGGTTGATCCATTAAGAAAACAATTAGAGATGACGGGAATAGATTCCGGAACTATCAATCATTTGCAAAGGGATGTTGATGCGATCGTTAGACTTAATGTGCGAGATTTGCTTACTGACAAAGAAACTCGCAGCGCAAGAATGAGAGTAATGAAGAAAATTAATGCGGCTCTTGCCGCAGCTAATAAAAAGCAGCAGCCGCCTTTTGATTATGAAGGCGGAACAAGGGAGTTCTAACATGTTGAAGCCAGGCTGTTACGAATGCAAGTACAGAGGAGAAGTCCCTGGGGACGCCCATAGCTGTTGCAGACACCCTCAGTCGGGACTTGAAGGCAATCCATTAGTTGCGATGTTCGCTCTATTGGCTTCTGCTCGTAAGCAGCCAATTCCCTTCATAGAACATGCAGAGAAGCTAGGCATCAAGGCTAACGCACATGGTATTCAGAGAGGCTGGTTCAATTGGCCTTTCAACTTCGATCCAGTATGGCTTGAAGCCTGCAACGGGTTTACACAGAAATGAGTCCGAAAACATTCCCTACGATTATGATAGTCCTAAGTGTCTTCTCTTCTGTCTCTTATGCTTTCAGCGGTAATTGGAGACTGACGTTGTATTGGCTGTCCGCAGCAATATTGACTACGACTGTGACTTACTGAAATGAAGAATTGCAAAGAATCGCCTCCGGGCAGCGGCTTTTGTGATATGTGCAACTCTGGTCGTCCAGATCTTTGCCGTTACATGAATACTCAAGGTGCCTTGAAAGAGATAGATAACCTCCGCGCGGCAATAGAGTGGGTTTGCAGCGGTAAGATGAGAAAAAGCCATCAATGGGATGGAAGCTTTGATTGGAAGGAAGCGTATAAAGATCTCCGGCGTATCGCTGAGGGAAGAGTGCTATGAGTAAGTGCATCCGATGTGGAGTCAATGAAGCAATTCTCCCAGACCGCAATACGATGTCTAGGAGAAAGAAGATATGTTTGGAATGCCATAGAAAAGACTTGAAGCAAGATGTTATAATGATCATTAATACGCTGAACAAGAGGGACACTTCATGAATCCAGACACAAATCGATTTGAACGTCTATCCCCTGCAGAAGTAGTAGCCAAAGCGACTATGAAGACGATAGAAAACTATGCTTGTCTCCTTCGTCCTAATGGCGAGCCTGTGCCTTCTCATTGGACGCAATTCTGTCTTGATGAACTAGTTGAAATCAAAGGATACACATTCAGAGTGAAGTACATCGGTGAGACCTCGATTTTATTTGAGCCCGTGGGTCCCATCGTTGTAAAGAAGGAGAATTCATGACTCGCATAGAGAAACAAATGATCGCAGCGATGGTTGTGCTATTAGTAGCCATAGCGCTGTTTTCGATTCACGTAAATAGAGTTCTTACCCCAGTAGCCAAGCAGGTAGAGGAGAAGGGATTGAGGTCTATTATCATGCCTCTATGGGAAGGGAAGGGTAAATGAACGACATAGCCTTTGGTACTGAGCTAGATCTCCGGGGCGCTGTAGGGGATGGAAGAGAACATGAAATCAACAAGCTCATGCCCCACTGTATCCGTAAGAGTGCTCGTCTATTTGATCTCTTTGATCCCCGGACAGGAGAGATGTTTGAAGTCAAGAAGATGAAGATCACCCCTAAACGGAAGGTGAAGATAGATCTCTCCAAGTTTGTAGATTTAACAGATGATGAGCGCGCTATAAACTTCATAGTCTATTACTTTGACAAGGACAGTGGCTCAGTCCTTGATGTCATAAAGACGACCTATGGCGAGATAGCAGACAAGTTTGTTCCGAAAGGTGTACAATCCGCTGTAAGAATGGTATATTCTAAGTTAAAGATAAGGCGCGACCAGAGCCGGAGAGGCTTGTATGGTCCCGACTTAGTAATCAATCTCATCAAGCTAAGGGAGAAAGCATGAGTCTTAGAGATTGCTTCTTAAGATGGGTATCAAAGACGTTTGATGTGGCTATCATTACAGCTACACAAAAGTCCTCACTCACAATCGGAAAGACTTATCTATTGAAGTCATCCGGCAATCCCTTTAATTCGATCGTGCAGTCTAAAGTGCTTGACTTAAAAGACGGCTATGTGCAGTATTGCTTTCTCCGTGAGGACGGAACCGAGCTTTCAACGAAGTGGTCAGATTCCATCGACACATTCAAAAAGGTCTATATCGAAAAGAGATACGAATGAGCGCCTTTACGATATCAGAGGTTTTGACAAGGAATGAGGGATCTTGCAACGCATGCGTTTATAGTGACGACCATGCGATTCCCAAGAGATTCTACAAGGTAGAATTGCATCTCAACCCCTCTCAGTCTTCGTCTTGGAGACTTTGTAGAGAGCATTTAAGAGATCTTATGGATTCTTGTGACAACGCACTTGACCCTCCTTATATGAGAGGAAAGAGGACCGCAAAGGCGATGAAGGAATTCGCCGCTGAAATAAGAAAGACAGGGATATAAGACAATGGGACTAGATGTTTATGATATTAAGCGGTTGGCAAAAGAGCTTCCAGAGATCCTTATTGACTACAAGATTGTGCAGACGACAAGAACAACTATTCTCAAAGCCGACAACGCAACCGAACCTACTGGTCACGAAACCACAGTAGAATATTCTCTCAAGAGGAAGTAGTTATGTTTGGCAAATATAAAGAGCTCAGAGAGTTTCTTAATGGTCATGGAAGACTGATTGCAAGGCTTGAAAGTGAACTTTATAAGAAGATCGCAAAAGAGAACACCGTGGAATGTGATGGTTGTGGTTGTCTTCTCACTAAAAGTCTCAAATTCAAGCAGGCATCTACTGTAGAGCCCATAGAATTCCGCGTACCGCCGGTGGGCTATTCTGGAACATCAACATTGTATAGTGAAGCTACAGAGCGCATCGTGGAGCATTATAGGTGTTTCACTTGTCAGCCTAAGACAAAAAGCAAATAAGGAGAGAGACATGATTGGAAAAACTATAGGAATTGCTTTTGCAGTACTGTTGGGAATCTTTGCTCTTGGATTTATAATCCAGGGCAACGACTTCTTCATGTACAAGTTCTGGGCGCCAAAGTATGAGAACGTCCGAAGAGAAGTGTTTGAAAACACGAAGTCGTATAGGCAGGGTATGATTCAGGAAATGAGGCAGGCGCAGAAGGAATATAATGGTGCCGATACGCAGTCGAAGAAGGATGCCATTGCTTCGTTTATCCTTCATAGCGCAGCTGATTTTCCCGAGTCTGAAATGCCGCCAGATGTAAGAGGCTTCATGTCCGAAATTCGCAGTGCAAAAAAGTATTAATAAGGAGAAGACAATGAAGAAAACGATTGCATTAGTATCAGTAGTTTTGGCTTTTGTTTTGCTGGGATGTGAATACAAGCAGTCAAGTGACGAGATTCAACAGAAGGCGCAGGAGAAGATTCTTGCTGAAGGCACAGCGCAGACTGGCATGCCGGCAATCAAGAATTTCCGTGAGCGGAAGATTCTGAAGGACATCATTGAACTTAGGGATCAAGCCGATCTGACTACGTATACTTATATCGTAGCCGAGATGACAGGGAAGCTTGTCTTTTTGGGCGAATCAATTGGTTACGGTATTCCTGCGGCTACGCAGTATACAAGCCCACAAAAGCTGGAGCATCCATACTCAGGTCATTACGTTGTTATGCCGCAGGCTGATCCAAACGGATTGTTTTCTCCTGCTTCTGCGGAAGGAACATGGGTGTTGATGAAGGACCCTAATGGCAAAGGCGTCAAGCCGGTCTATGTTGAGCCTCGTGTTATCGTATCGCCTTTCAAGTTCAATACGAACTAACATGAAATACAAAGACCTTCTCGAGTTCTGTCAGCTAGTATGTGCTACAGAAGCGGACGAAACAGTTCTTGCTACTAAGCATGTACTTAAGGACGGCTACATCGCTAAGGTGTGGGAGAAAATGCTAGAATCTATTAAGCAGGAAAAAGATTTCGACTATAGAACTTATCTAGAAGAAATTATAGCTGTGAAACAGATCCCTAAAAAATTATTGCATTGATCGCGCGAGATCCGGAATCAATCTTGGTGCGCGCCGCTAGATGATGTACAATACGTTCCTCTTAATATATAATGGTATTAGATAAAACGGGAGGGACACTATGGCAAGACTCATGTACTACATCCCCAAGTCAGGCCTTACGTATGACGACGCAGAAGCTGATAGCGACTTCCATGCAATTGAAGTGATCAAAGACAGGGAAGGCGTAAAGCGTGTTCCACCGACTTGGAAGGTTTGGCTTATGAACGAAAAGAACGAATGGATCGAAATCAACCGAAGAGCTATAGCTCGTCATAGAGCGGAGGCTAAAAAGAAGTGATATTTCATGCGCCGCAAGTGATTTGGATCATGTTAATGACAGCCTCTATGGTGATAGGTATGCATCAGCATGGCCAACCTAAGAAGGGCACTGAGGATGCGTGGATTACTTTAATGGCTATTATCGTCAACTTTGGTCTTTTGTTCTGGGGTGGCTTCTTTGGATAAGCGCCGTCAAATAGGCAAGGCTCTTCTCAAGATATTAAAGATCAATTTCAATCCGTACTGGCTTGGTCTTACGATTTCGCCGCATATGGTCACTTGGGAGTATGCTATACAGTTTCGCAACGACGTTAAGAAAAACTGGCATCCAAGAGTTATTCATTATTTCGTTAAAGAGCATTCTGTGTCATTTCATAACGGCTATCAAGATAGAGATGCTACGTACGTAGGTGGTGACACAATACTTACGATGGCCGAAAATAGATCTCAAGCACCAGAACCGCCAAAACAAGCTTAGGAGGACAGCATGTCATTAGCTAATAGTGTCGGTACGGCAATTGGAGTCACGGGAGTAGTTGTTCTGATCATATTGCTCGTTATCTTTGGACCGCTTATCGGTGTGTGGGCCATTAACACGCTGTTTCATACAAACACGGCATATAACTTCTGGACATGGCTTGCATCTCTCTTGTTTTTCGGGATGCTCAAATCAGCGACGTCTAAATAAGGAAAGCGAAAGAAAAAGGTTAATTTATACATGGATCATAAAAGCTCACAAAAGAAAGTAGACAAGGTATTCAAAGACTACTCTTACGATCTCCACGATAAGCTGAGAGAAAATGCTGATCTCATCTACAACAAGCTGTTTCCTGTGAAACCATACGATCACGAGCTGTTCTCAGCTGTATGTAGTCGCTTGCTTTTAGAGTTGAGTGTCGTCTTTGCAAAAAGAAAGGGCAAGAAACATGTTAAAGGGAAAGCTAAAAAAGCCACGCCGTACATCGACGATCGTGTCGGCGGCTAAAGAACCGTGGCTGACTAGAACTCAGAAGATTGTAGCCACAACCATAAGCTGTCTTATCTTGACGGGAATGATATGGAATTATGGAGCCAAAGCTGATGCGAGGTATGCAAAGGAAGCTGTGGTGTCAAAAGAGATATCGCAAGTCAAGACGGATCTCGCAATGCTTGGAAAAGCCTTCCAGGCAGAACAATACGATCGGTCTATTAGCAACAAGCAAGACCTGCTTCTTAAAATTAATCTCAGGCTTAAAGAGAATATTAGCCCTGCTGAAAGAGCACAATTAGAAGAGGTTAAGCGAGGTCTTGAGATTGAACTTGAAAAATTAAAGGATAAGCAGAAGAAACTAGTCGACTAGAGGTGCCATCGATGGAAAAAGCGCCCATCATTTACAGCGTCATTGTTAACTATCCAGACGGACCGAAATTTAGAATTCAAGCGCCGCACAAAAAGGGCTTTCCCTCATTAGAGATGTTCCAGCGGGCAGACATGATTCTAGACTTGACAAACAAGATAGTATTGAAGGATAAGAACTACAGGCAGTTTCACAAAGTGACGGATGAAGAAATTGCTTTGCATTCGGAATATCCGCTTGTTTGTCTGACATGCGTAAACATTAAAAGTCAGAATGGAGTTTGCTACCTATGCTTGGGGAAACCAAAGAACATCAAGAATTGAATGGTTGGTTTGTTGGTCGAGTGCAACAAGAAGATGCGTTAGTGCCCGAAATACTTGTTATACGCGGATTTGTTGAAGGCAAATTTACTAAATTCGCACCGATATACTGGCTTGATTTAGACAAGAAAATAGTAATGACCGATGAACATATCTATAAGATGGGCGAGCCTAACGACAAGTGGATCAGATCTTTTCTGGCTGCTGGCAATTGTATACACGACATTGAAATGAAGGATGACACCCACTAAACTGGAGGCTAGCATGATAATGAATAGCAAAGAGAGAACTGCATGGTCTCAAAGAACTCTCCGAGAATGTCCTCTTCCTGTTGAAGCTAATGTTGACATCACTCTGTTCGCTAATTATTATGGTACGGTGAATAAATCGCACCAATTCAACGACGAAGCGCTCTATACTGACAAGTCTTGGTGGGTGCGTTTCGTTAACGAAATCAAAGAAATGAAAATTTTTAGGAGAAACAAAAAGCATGCCTAAATCTATTACAGTGTATTTGTCTGGCCCTATGTATTTAGGTAAAGAACAGGCAACAGGTTGGCGAGACGAAATAAAAGAGCAGATATTGCGGTGGCAGCAATCTCCAGCTAATCGGAATCTTATTCGAATTGAAATTTTAGATCCTTGCAATAGATGGTACGATAAGGGCGTCCAACTAGATGACGTTGGTGGATATGTTGTTCAAATGGATAAAATGGAAATTGCTAAGTCCGATGTACTTATTGTCAACGCTACTAATCCAGGATGGGGCACGCCAATGGAGCAATATCTTGCTTGGGCTAGCGGCAAGATGATCTTAGCTTTCAGCGATTGTGATTTCCCATCAATTTGGGCGAAAGCACACAGCCACCAGTTTTTTAGGACGCATGTTGAAGCCACTGCTTTTCTTTGCAACGTCGCTAATCAGATCGTCAGAGCGATATGATGCAACATTACCAAGTTTGTTACTGGGATATTTCTGGCGTATGCAATGCCGCATGCAGGTATTGCCCTAGTGGCAGCAGAAATCTCTTAGGCGACATTCATAGAGGTCAAGCTGGATTTCTATCTCCTAAAGACTTCCATGACTGCTTAGTTTTTCTTAGAGACAAGGGCATAATTACCAGCGAAGGCACTCATATTGGCCTCTACAGCTGGGGAGAACCTTTTCTACACCCTCAGTTTGCCGAGATGCTTGATGTCGTTGCCGATTTAAAATTTGGGTATTCTTTGAGCACTAATGCTTCTACACCTAAAGAGATATCTAGGTACGCACTGTCTGCTTTGCACGAAGTCAAAATCTCAATGCCAGGGTTTAGCCAAGCCAGTTACGACAAACAACATGGATTCAATTTCGAGACGATTTGTCGGAATATTAAGAATATGGTTGAGTCGATTAGATGGTTCTCGCCAAACGCTTCATTTAGCTTAGTCTTTCAAATGTACGAAACAAACTTATCAGAATTGGCTGCGGCTCATACTTTTTGTAATAAGCTTAGAATTAAATTTGAGCCAATTGTCGCTCACCTTACAGGCTTTATGATGCCAAAGAACGGTTACCCTGAACCAAATGATTTTATTGAAAGAATATTTGAAAGAACTAGAAAGCTACAGCCGCCAAATTGGCAATGCCCACAGTATGACATATTAGTATTGGATGAATATAGCAACGTTGTGCAATGCTGTGCGACAGAAAGAGCTACTCCAGGGTATATTATTGGCAACATTAAAGATGTTGATTTTGACAAGCTGAAAGAACAGAGAAAACGGGCGCCTGTTTGCGCCGAATGCATAGCCCTTGGCATAGGGTATTTAGCTCATCACGTTAACGTTTAAGGAGATAGCATGCCATATATTAAGAAAGAGCAAAGAGATCGCATTCTTAAAGAGTTTGGCCATGGCACTAAATATATTGTCATCGACACGATAAACTTCTCTGGTGAATTAAACTACGCTATCACCGAATTGATGAATGCTTGGCTTGTTAAGCACGGCGTGAACTATACTGAAATAAACACTCTTGTAGGAGTATTGGAATGCGCTAAGCTTGAATTGTATCGGCGCATTGCTTCTCCATACGAGGACGAGAAAATACAACAGAATGGAGATGTTTACCCTGTATGAAAACTGTTACGATCAACAAGATGATCCACGTTGTGACATATCAGTGCGGTAAAAACACTGTATGCGGCAAACTTATTCCTGCCGACGCTTCGTTTCTTGAAAGAAAGTCTCTTTGGGAGACTACTTGCGCTAAGTGTAAGAAGATTTTATCGCATTTAAAACAATAGTTTAAAAGACAATAAAACATGTAATTTGGTTAATTTAAGCTGTAGGAGGTGTCATGGGTGAGTCCAATTGTCCTTTTCTCGGGGCCAAGACGATGTTATTCTGTAAGGCTCATCCGACAGTATTAGTGCCGGCAGAAGAGAGTGTAGCCTCCGGTTCGATTTGTGCGGGCGAACATCATCGAGAATGTCCATCGTTCAGGGAGCTAGATTCCCCAATCACAACATCCAAGCCCGTGGAAGAAGGAGAGTCACATGGTACTCTTACTTGTTCTGCTAACGTTGGTTGTATTTGCAGCTGTGGCGGCCCAAAGGTACTACACACAGAAGGCGACAGCTAAGAGCTTAGCTTCTGGTGGGTTGGCAACAAGCGTATACTTCCATCCAGGTCATTCGTGGGTTAATTTTCAACCAACAGGCAAAGCGAAGATTGGTGTTGACAGATTCTTAAGAGATATCCTTGGCAAGTTTGATGAGATTATTGTCCCATCAAACGGAAGAACTGTCAAGCAAGGTCAGCCTATTTTAACTTTTGTCAGCAATGGGAAACAGGTTCATGTTGTTTCTCCGATCGATGGAGTAGTAGTTGATGCTAATACTGCACCGGCCGACGGATTTAGATACGAAACGGACTATGTACTGACTATTCGACCAACTAAAATCAAATCTAACCTTCGTAAGATGACTAATTTTATAGCATCAGAGGGCTGGTTGGCCAGTGAATACGAGCAACTTAGGGATTTTGTTGCGTTTAGTATGAATCCCTTCAAGGGCATGGGCGTAACGATGGCTGATGGTGGCCACTTTAATGAGAATGTTTCTGTTCTTCTTGCTAAAATGGATAAACCAACGCTAAAAGCCTTTAACGCTGAGTTTTTACACTGCTAACTAAACCCTCAAAGGTAGCCTTTGGAGTGATCTAGGGGCTACCTTTTTATTTAAGGAGTCGCAAATGTATATCGACCCTGCGTTTTTTCGTGTTGACATCTATGCAACCAAAGGATTAGAATATCTTATTGCAGCGCTGTTTTTTATATGCTTAGTGGCTTTTGTTAAGAGTATAGTTTACTATAAGCCGTGGCGTAGAATTAAAATTGCATGGGATAAAAATAAAGGTGTACAATCCGACTCTGATAAGATATAATACTCTTATATTAATTCGGAGGTGCATATGCCCGTCCAGCCGCTTCAACAGATTGCCCCACAAGTTGCCAGAGGTAAATTCATCGAGTCTCTTTGGGCTGACGAGAACTATTTGGCTGAAGAGAAGCTTGATGGAGAACGTTTTAAGATGCATATCTTTAAAGCTGGCAATAGGTTCGACTCACGCACAATCTCAAAGAAAACGGAACGCTTTACAGAAAAGACTGGAAACGTCCCTCATCTAACGAGTCACCTCGCACCAGCACTTGACGGCACGGTGTTTGATGGTGAGATAAAGTTTGGCGACGATAGCATGTCAACCTCTACGATTATGGGTTGCCTTGCTGAAGAGGCTGTAAAGCGGCAGGAAGAAGCTGGAAAGTGGGTTTCGTATTACGTCTTCGACGTGATCTTCTATAAAGGCAATGATGTAAGAGACCTTCCCTACTACGTTAGAAAAGAGATCGTGTATAAGGAATTTCATAATCACCTGAAAAGCAATGCTTTTTTTAAGCTTCCTGCTTGTAGTCACAAAGACAAGAAGAAGTTCTGTGAGGACATTTTCAAGGCTGGTGGAGAAGGCGTAATTCTCAAGAACGTCAGGGGAAGCTACAACGATAAGAAGGCTTGGATTAAGGTTAAGGCACAGACGACGTATGATGTTGTCGTCATGGGCTACGAAGAGCCTGAGGCTGAGTCGATTAAGAAGGGCGCCGACCAGGCTACCATAACCAGACTGGCTGCTAATGGCTGGGTGGGTGCTGTAGTTTTTGGCCAGTATAATGACGATGGCCGTCTGCAATGCTTTGGCAAGTGCTCCGGAATGAATGACGAGGTCAGGGCTTTGTTTTCGGAGAATAGACTGAAGATGATTGGAACCGTCATAACCATTGAGGCTCAGTCTAGAATCGCTAAGTCGGGCTACTTCCGGCATCCTCGGTTTCTCCGTATTCGTGAAGACAAGGCTGAAAGAGATTGCGTGTATTATGAGGGAGAGAAATGACCACTACAGTAAAACAACTGATCGAGTGGCTCAAGACTCAGGACGAAAACAAGCCTATTCATGTCATGAGAGAATACGATGTGGGTGGCTATATGGGTTACACGACTGAATTCGTCGATTTGGAAGTGCCTGACGAACATGGATATTCTCCAAATGTAGACGTTTACGATACTTGGATCTCTTTTGGTGAAAGATAGCCGTTTACAATCCTCTAGTTTTATGATATAATGATTTAGATGATGGAGGTGACAAATGGCTAAGAAGCCTCGTGTAAGAGTCACTGAAGAGAATATAGCAAAAGCACGTAAGAAGATTAAGGAAACCCCAAAGAGGGGTAGATGGCCAAGATTTACTGACATTCATAAGTGCGACTTGTCCGACTATATTTCGTGTTTCAACAACCCTGAGCTTGTAATTTATCACGAGAAATATAAGAATGCTTGCTTCATAAGAATATTGGAATCTTGGGGGCAGATAGTACTAGTTAAAGACAAGTGGCATCCTGAGCCGACACGAGAAGTAAAAACGCTGGCTACCATAAGATTTTACTGTGAATCTTGGTCGCCGGATAGTGCTACTCCGTTAATAGACACTGAGTGCATGTATAGATGCGATAGAGTTTCTTGTCCATATTATCGGAAGGGTTTCATAACAGAAACGCTTAAAAACAAGATATTTGCGGAAGATATTAAACACGAACTTAACAAACAACATAATATAAAACAAGAAACCGAGTAGATTTTAGTAATATAATATATAGTCACGAAGATTAAAGAGATCGGGTTTGCGGTTATCCACCCAGGGTTGCTAGCACCTGATTGAGGGTTTTGAAAAAACCGCGTTCACGCTTACGTAGCATAACGGCTTAATGTCCTACCCTGTCACGGTAGTGGATGCCGGTTCGAATCCGGTCGTAGGCGCATTCTCACCCACCACGAGTGGGAGGAGAGTCCGGGGCCGTCTTACAAAGGCGGTTCCAGTTTCCGAGTGTAGCTCAGTCTGGTTCAGAGCACTGCGTTTGGGGCGCAGGGGTCGTAGGTTCGAATCCTACTACTCGGACATTTTAACACCTGCGTGTAAGTCAGTCCGGCTCTAGACGACCCGCCCTGGAAGCGGGAGGCCGCTGGTTCAAATCCAGCCACGCAGACACGGCCCTTTAGTAGACTAGTTATAACATCTCGTTTACACCGAGAAAAAGGCGGGGCAGAACCGTCAAGGGCTAATGTTCACTTTTCGAGTATGTTCATGAGATATGAACACGTAGTAAAAATGAACGGTGGTCGTGGTGAAGAGGTTTTAACACGGTTGGTTGTGACCCAACTATGCGCGGGTTCGAATCCCGTCGATCACCCAGAAACAGGAGGCATTATGGACAGCAGAGTACTTCTCTTAAATTCAAGCTATGAACCAGTAAGCCTTATCAGTGCCGAACGCGCTATTGTGTTGTGGTATTCAGGTAAGGTCACTGTTGTAGCCGAAAGAGATATTACTTGGAGATCAGTTTCTGTTGCCATCAAGGTGCCTTCAGTAGTTAGACTTGTAAACTATGTGAGAGGACTTACTGGTCTTAGAAACATCGTAAAGCTCACTAGAAAGAACATTCTTCTTCGAGACGCATATACTTGTCAGTATTGCGGAAGAAAGGGTGGGCCAGAAAAGCTTAACATCGACCACATCGTCCCTAAGGGTCAGGGTGGTAAGAGTGAATGGACTAATTTGGTGACCGCATGTATTCCATGCAACAGCACCAAAGATTGTCAGACGCCAAAGCAGGCTGGCATGACTTTGAGAAAGTCTCCAAAGAAGCCGGACTTCTTAGTGTTCACCATTCATCGTCATATCAAGAACGTTCCAGAGGATTGGAGATCATATCTCTACTGGAATACGGAAATAGATCAAGCGTAACGATGTACAAACAATTCTACTTGTGATATAGTAGAAATATAATCAGGAAGCCCTTGATGTTGGATGGGCGTTAATAAACTCCTCCCTCCTGGTTATCTACGGGCTCAGGTGCTCGAGCCTCCTGCTTTTGAGGATCCTGTGATTGATCACACGGGCGATCATCATCCAGGTTATAAGCCCATTGGTGGCTGAAAATCGAGGCACATTTGGTCCCGGTCGCTCCGGGCGAGGTTTGTGGGTGACCCTCCTGAGTAGGCCTTGTTAGCTGAAAAGGTTTGAGTCCCGGGCGAAAAACCCACTTTATTGCCCTTGGTTGCCGGAGCCAATTGAAAACCGGCTTTATATTCTTGTTTGATGTCATCGTTGATACCGCAAGACTAGTTGCCAGATCTAGAAATTAAAACTGGCTTTTGTAACCGTCTTCTAATGGCTTAGGAAAACAGGCTTTCAACCTGTGGAATGTGGGTTCGAATCCCATCGGTTACGCATATGCGCGGTGCCAGAGAGTGTGACATCCTTCAGTCACAATGGGCGCTTAGGGAGTCAAGAAGTGGCGCATGGCAAGAGGGAAACGGTAACGGTATGGCGGATGAGGTCAACCTTGGCTCTAACTCATCCAAGCGTGATGCCGGTCGGTAGCTCCATTGATACTGGAGAAGGCGGCCGCTTAGAGGTAAAAGCCTCTAATCACTGTGAAGAATGGTTCGCGGCCATTCTGAGTGATTTGCCGGAATAACCTATTTCTCAGCCAGTCCAGCGTATCCGAAAACGCTGCCACGCATATTTGTCCCTGTCATCTAGCAGGCTAAGGATGGTGGCCCCTCAAGCCATCCACAGGGGTTCGAATCCCCTCAGGGACACAATGAGATGAAGTCACGGGCAGAGCTCCGGCACTCATTAAAAAGCCGGCTACGTCCACTATGCCGTCGTAGACATCTATGGAGGGTGGCCAGGCTGTAACCCTGGCGTCTATGAGGCCATCTAGGTTCGATTCCTGGCGGCGGCACATGGCGTGGATAATCCGACAAGGGTTAGAGACGGGGTTGACAAGACCTGCGGTCACCAGAATCAACTGGCACGTCAACATGGGCTTGTGGTGTTAATGGATTAGCACACTCGGCTTTTAACCGATGGGGTGGGGGTTCGAGTCCTCCCAGGCCTAATCAAATTCTCTAAAGGAGAAAGCATGAAGAAAGTTATTGCATTGATTACAGCATTTGCATTTAGTCTTTTAACATTAACAGCTTGTGCTCCTCATCCAGATGTTGTCAAGGGACAGTATGTTTCTAGGGCACCGTATCAAAATCAAGATTGTGATCAGCTAAAGCAAGAACACGCTATAGCTTCTAGTAAAGAAAGCGGATTAGTTGATCTTGAAAAATCAGATCATACTAGAGATATTGTTGTCGGAGTGGTTTGTTTAATTTTATTTTGGCCTGCTTGTTTTATGCTTCTAATGGATGATCACGAAAGTGCTCTTTCTCAGACAAGAGGCGAACGAGAAGCTGTTGATTCAATGTTGGTCGATAAGAGATGCAACTATTAGCTGAAGTGCGACAGGCTTGACATCCTGGATCGCAAAGTCCAGTGTTCCTACGGTCGCGACCGTAGTTGGGTCACTGTAAAAAAACCCTAAACGCCTCGGTAGTATAACGGATCATTACAGCCGGCTCTTACCCGGCCAGATGGGGGTTCGATTCCTCCTCGGGGCACAAATAGATAGTGGGAGATTGGGTTCGAGTCCCACCGATAAATATGTTGAACGATTAGCTACCGTTCCAACAGTTCTCGGTCGTCTAACGGAAGGACACCCACAGCAAGTCCTTTTAGTGAAATGGACATCACGCAATGTTCCTACCGTTGAATTGTAGGTTCGATTCCTACAGAGGACACAGTCAATCGAGCCATCGCACTACGGTGAGGAAGCTCAGGACATCCCGGAGACCTGTGGGAGGCTAAAGCCGTTTAACCACTGATACGAAAGCGGGATGCAACGCAAACAGGTCTAGATAAGTCTCGTTCTAAGGACCGGGTTGCGGCCAATAGAGAAATGATGGCATAAAACAGAATCCTGGCTACTGATTGATTACATGCCCTCTTAGTGAAACGGATAATCACGTTGCGCTTCGAACGCAAAGATAGGGGTTCGAATCCTCTAGAGGGTGCATACGGTCGGATAGGATAAGTTGTCCAGTCTAGCAAGTACACCTAGATGGGAGCAGGCTAACGCTCTGCAATGACCACCAAATGGGTTGTTCGTCTAATGGTAAGACAAGTGCCTCCAAAACACTTTATGTGGGTTCGATTCCTACACTTCCCGCAGGAGATAAAATGAGTATTAAAAGCTATTTCACCTGGGCTCCAAAGTTACCTAAGAAACCCGTGTATGATATGGATGAGGTGATGGAATCTTTTGAGTATCGTAAAGAGACTACATTTGAGAATCACTATTTGAATGTCTATTACTGGTTTAAGAGAAACTTTGATTTTCTCTGGACACCAGCCATCGCAAAGGGCTACATAAAGCGCGCATGTCAGATTATCGTTCGTGGATGGAGCGATAGAGATATCTGGTCATTAGATTGGACTATCGCTAAGTTTGCTCTACCTAGACTGATCAGACTCAAAGAAGTAATGCACGGTGTTCCCAACTCGATGTTTGAACCGCTTCCAGAAGGTGAGCATAATCATGATAAAGAGCAAATGGCGGCAGCCGAAAAGAAGTGGAACGAAACGCTTGATGAAATCATTTTTGCTATGGACTATATTGCTAATTGTCGTGAGCACGATTATTACCCCAAGAAAAAATGGCCAGAAAAAACCGTTAGAGAAGACTACGTAGAGCTTAGAGCCGTAGAGGAAAGAGTTCAAAAAGGTTTAGCGTTGTTTGGAACCCACTTCAGAAGTTTGTGGGATTAATGCCTCGACTAACTCAAATGGTTAGAGTGCGAGTCTGAAAAGCTCGAAATTCCGGTTCGATTCCGGGGCGAGGCGCATTGCCGGCGTAGCTCAAAAGTAGAGCAATCGGCTGATAACCGATCGACGGAGGGGCAGTACCTCTCGACGGCACATTTGTTGTACAGCCGCTACAGCTTATGATATAATGTATTCATAAATAATCGAGGTGAGTGCATGTTAGAACTTTTATTCTTTCTAGTCTTTACGCACTTCGTAATGGATTTTTGCATGCAATCGGATTTTATGTCAAAGTATAAAGGCAAGCTTCCGTTTGTGATGTTTGTGCATGTATTTGTCTGGACGTTTGCGGTTTGTTGGATGGCAACTTATTTCGGAGCTTTGTCTTGGTGGGCTCCAATTTTCTTGTTTGTGGGACACTGGGCTTGCGATCAATATAAGATTCATTTGATCGAAAAAGAAAACTTGAAGGATGAAGCTAATCCGGACGTGCTATCCAGATTAAAGTTCTTGTTTCATGCTGATCAAGTTTGGCATTTAGTTCAGCTTTTAATTGTAGCAACACTTGGGGTCTTAGTTTAATGGGAAAACTCTCGGCTTGCACCCGAATGATAAGGGTTCGATTCCCTTAGGCTCCACATGGGAGGGTGGCGAGACAGCACTCTCATTCGCCGGCCAGTCTGCAGCTCGGACCGGGATACGAATGCTTGAGCCACCCAACCAGCCACATTCTGTTAGTTTAATAAAACGCCTTCTCGTAGAGAAGGAGATGCTGGTAGATGGCCGGCACAGAATAATTTTAAACTCAAGGAGGATGTACACATGATAGAGAGTATCTAGTCTGGCTAGCCAGACATAGGAGGCTATCATGGGTTACTATCCTCATCGAGATAGAACCGCCAAGAACTACGGGGAAATGGGATCCAACCCCAACCGCAAGCGTCGTGGCAAGAAACGCGGAATGAAGGCTGGCAAGCAGAAGAAAGCTCGTCGAGTCTAAAGAAATTTGTCAAAGGCTCAGGACGCTGAGAAATGGGCAAATAGTGTGGAGTCCCAGGCACTATAAATACTGGGTCATTTGGGGCTATAGCTCAGAGGGAGAGCGTTCCGGTGGCATCGGAAAGGCCAGGGGTTCAATCCCCCTTAGCTCCACATCCCGCGAACCAAAAAATGTAGCGGGCGATCTGAAAGGAGATAAGCATGCGAAAAATTGTATCGGTATTGATGCTGGTGTTTGCATTGTTTTTGGGAGGCTGTTCAAACGGCGTTGAGAGTTTGGACCTTATGAAGGAGGGCGATGAGCACGCATCGGTAACTCAGAGCCAGCTTACAGACCTTCAGAATCAGATTAACGATCTTAAGGCTCAACTGGCAGCGATTGAACCTGGTGCAAGTGAAGAGACCATTAATTCAATCAATGTGGCAATTTCAAACCTTCATACTGGCCTGGCTGCTCTTCAGGCTGAATTTGATGCTCTTAAGGGTCAGGTAGCCGCAGACAATGCTGCAATTGCTGCTAGACTTGCTCTTCTTGAAACGGAAGTTGCCGGTCTTCAGCTCGACGTAACCGAACTTGAAGGACGCGTTACTGTGTTGGAAGAGGCTCTTGCTAAGATCCCACAGGCGAATGCTCCGCTGTTTGTTTCTGCTCATGTTGGAAATACCGAGCCAGAGACCGATGAGTCTAGAGGTACCACAATTAGATGGACCGGCTCAGCTGGTGGAACTACCGCTGCATCATATAATGTGTGGGCGGTTTCAGTAGACAAGGATGGTTTCCTTGGTGTTCCGTTCAAGGTTGCTAATGTTATTGGTAGCTTCTATTTCTGGAACGGCCATCTTGAAGGGCTTCCTGTATTCGATGTGGTCACAGGCCCAAACCCAGAACCTCTGTTAACGGTTAGACCTCTCTGCATTGAAAGAGAGCAGTATTTCAAATACAGGTTTGCAGTGACCGCCGTTGATGCTAATGGCAATGAGAGCTCACCCTCGGTTACAGCCGAAGAGTTCTTGGTCAAGGCAACTAACGAAGAGATTCCTAACTAGCAACTAACCGGGTGGGCTTCGGCCCACCCTTATTCCCGTGTAGCCTAATTGGCAAGGCAACTGGCTGTTAACCAGCGACCGAAAGGTCAATGTAGGTTCGAGTCCTACCTCGGGAGCATCAACAAGGGAGAGGAGATCTCTATGCATTGTACAAATTGTGGTGCTGATATCACAGCGTGGCTTCTTAAGTACAAAGCTATGAAAAAGATTCGGCTAGATGATTTGTATTTCAAAGAAGAGAAGATTCTTCCGAAATGGGATGAAACGGGTCTTTATATAGAAGGCCAAAAGTTTTACGAACATGAAAAAGAAAAAGCGCATGAACGATGCCCAAAATGTAGCTCTAAAAATACTGTGAGAGTTGATTACGACGAGATTACATGGGCACCTATTTAACGCGGGTGTAATTCATCGGTAGAATACCTGGTTGCCAACCAGAATGCGGTGGGTTCGATTCCCATCACCCGCTCACGGTCCCTTACGCTAATGGCCAACTGTCTCCGTGACATGGAGAAATTAGAAGTTCGATTCTTCTAGGGACCAATGGCCTTGTAGACCAACGGCAGAGTCAACAGTCTGAGAGGCTGTGTAGTGTGGGTTCGAATCCCACTGGGGCCACATGCAGAAATCATCGAATAAAGACAGGACTAACAAGCTTCATGAAGCATGTTTCCATTCGAGACAGAAGAGAGTTTGCGGTGATTGTGGGCCCGCTCTTGATGGCAAGGCGTATATTAGAGAGATCTCAAAACGAAGTGCAAAGAAAGAAATAGATTTAGAATGGCCTCGTACCCCAACGGCAGAGGGAGCACGTTTAGACCGTGTCCAGTGTCAGTTCGAATCTGACCGGGGCTAATGATTGACGATTGAACGCACTCATAGTTCAATGGCAGAACAACTGTTTCGTAAGCAGTAGATCTCGATCCGATTCCGAGTGGGTGCTCATGAAAAACAGAACAGAAGCGAAGTATGTGATTAAGCTTTACGAGGCACAATGGGATAAGCTTCACAACGAATCTGTCAAGCCGTTTTTTGAACAGCTAAAGAGAGAATGCGACGATGATCAGTCTGGTCACGATCCTCTGTTTTCATATTATGTATTTGGGACAGCAGAGGGATTAGCAGCCGCTCTCAACTATAAACTTGATGTAGGGCTTGACAACCGCCTCAAGATTGGCTATTTTGGAGTTCATGGCCAGAAGGACAAGATTCAAGCGCTCCATAGTATCAACAGAACTAAGCTCAGAAATATTATAGTCAATACAACCAATTTTGATGGATTGTATTTTGGAGCTTGTGACTTTGCAAACAACAAGACGGCCGAGTCGCTTTTGAATAATATTTCAACGCTTAAGTGGGTTGCTGGCTTTTCTAAGTGGACGCCGTGGTTGGAAGGTACGATTTGTGATATACTGTTCTTTAGGCTGTTGTTGTCAGGTCGTTTCAGAAGGCCGTCCCATACAAACACCAAGTGGGACATAATGACTAAGCCAGAGGACGCTGCTAGACACTTGTATGAAATTTATCCAATGGCTGTTGATTTAAAGTTCTCGCTGTTTTATAGAGGGTCTAGCGGCATTAATTCAACGTATGATGACTGGACAAATAGGATAATGGCATTATGATAAAATACCTCGTAATCTTTTTTGCATTAGTTCTTACCGACATTGTATGGGCTCTCTACATTAGATGGGCTGCAAGTGGTAAAGCAATGAAAGCGGGACTTTCGTCTATTCTCATTTATGTCATAGGCGCTTTTACATTCGGTGAGTTCATTAAAGATACGTGGGTTTTGATTCCTGCCGGATTAGGCTGTTTTGTGGGAACTTACGCAACGATAAAATGGCTAGACAAGTAGGGTCGTGTAGCTCAATAGTAGAGCAGTCGCCTTATAAGCGACCGACGAAGGGGCAGAACCTTCTACGACCAATCGACAAGAGGTGAAAAATGTGTAAGCCAGGACATTTATGGATAAACGATCTCAAAATTGATACGATAATAGATGTCGGCGCCAATGTTGGTGACTTTTCAAAAGAAATGCGGAAATATAGACCAGAGGCTCTTATCTATGCCTTTGAGCCCTTGCCATATGAATACGACGCACTAATTACAGCTTTCAAATACGATAAGCGGTTCAAATCCTTTAATTTAGCTTTATCGGATAAGGAAGCAGTCGTTCCGTTTAACGTAACAAGTTTTGGCCCTGCAAGTTCTATATTGCAGATGAACGACACTCTAATCGATTATATTAATAATGGGTTTAAGACGAACGTAACTGCATCGCCAATTCTTGTTCAAGCAGTTACATTGGACTCAATTTTTGCCGATAGCATTTTGGGTCCATCCCTTTTAGTAAAGATAGACACTCAGGGATTTGAAGACAAAGTAATAAAAGGTGGCGAGAAAACTATTCGTAGAGCAAAAGTGTGCTTTCTTGAAACAGAGTTTCAGCCGCTATACAAAGGACAAGCTTTATTTATAGACATATTGAATCAAATGGACGCGCTTGGCTTTACTTATTTTGGCGATAAGGATTACGTTTCATATCACCTGACTAATGGTACGGCGCTTTGGCAAGATAGTATTTTCGTGAACAAAAGTCTCTTGAAGGACGGTGTTTATCAAGGGCTCTCGTAGGCCAACGGCAGAGTCAGCAGGCTTAAACCCTGTACAGTGTCAGTTCGAATCTGACCGGGAGCACATGCGGGTGTCGTATACTGGCTATTACCTCAGCCTTCCAAGCTGATGAAGAGGGTTCGATTCCCTCTACCCGCTCATTTTGATGTACAATCAAATGCATTTGTGGTATAGTAGTTATATCAATTGAAAGGAGCCAAAATCCAACGATGGGAAGGAAGACCCACCGCGATGAAAAAGATATTAATAATCACGATTATAGCATGTACGGCTTTGTTCGCATCCATGTTTACAAGACCGGATCAGAGATTGTTGCTTACGCTGGATTCGGTGAATCACCCGGATGTGATACAAGTAGAAAAGATGATAGACAAGACGGGCGCAAACGTTCCGGCTAACACTAAAAAGAAAGTGGCCCTTGCTATAGCTGAGCATGCTCGGTACTATGGAATAAAACCAAAGAATCTCGTTGCTATAGCATATGTCGAGTCAAACTTTAGACCAACCCTCATCAATAGCACAGGCGACCATGGGTTGATGCAGATCAACTGGCCGACCTGGAAGAATAGATTCACAAGAGATCCGAAAGACCTTCTTAACGTCTACAAGAATGTAGAAGTTGCATGCAAAATTATCAACATAAACAAAAGCATGGGACAGACTGATCTGGCTGATTATCATTCGTTCAATGATGAGCCAAAAGCCATTTATCAGGCTAAACTAAGAGAAGTATTGAGGAGGCTCTAATGTCCGATGAACAAACTGTAAATACGCAAATTATGGAACCAAAAAGACCCTGGCATGATCGGTTCGTTTTTGGAGCACTTGTTGCTGGCGTAGTAGTCGGTGTTGTCATTGGAGTAATAGATCACAAGAAATACAGCGCTTTTGACAAGATGGCTAAGCTACATATCGAGACTGTCAAGGCTACAGATAAAAATTGTAACGACTGTCATTTGGGCGCATCTTTTGTTAATTTATTCAACCACCCAATGGTGAAAGCTGATGATAATGTCATTACTCTCATGATGGATAAGGCTAAGATAAAGCGATGGTAAAAGAATACAAAGAAAAAGAATTTTTTAATTGCGAGTTTTGCCGTTGCAGAACTAATGCAAATCTTCGTAGATGCTGTGAATTGGGCTACGAGGCTGATTTAAGAAAGAGTAAGAAATTAGCGGGTGAATCGGCGGATGTGCAGATACCAGCCTCATAAGCTGGGAGACAAAATCTCTAGCCTGTTTAACTCAGGTACCCGCTACCAATAAGCAGTTTCCCTTGCTAAGTGCCGGGGAGTAAAACGAGAGGGTGATAACGCTCCTCTTGTTCCTGCACAACGGCTTACGAATAAGTATTCAGCTGCGGCTCATAACTGCGGCCTACTCGGGGCGGTACCGAGGTAAGCCACCACAAATTGACCTATGGTGAAACAGTATCACGGTTGGCTTTGAACCAGCAGTCCGAGGGGCGGCACCTCGTGGGTCAGCATACATTGGCACATCGTTCAACGGTAGGACAAACGGCTCTGACCCGTTCAATCGAGGTTCAAATCCTTGTGTGCCAGCATAAGAAAGCCTGTGGTCATAGAACTCATCAGCCAAGAGCTGAAGGAGATGGGCTAGCCCTCTGGCGCTAGCCTTTACGGAAGGTATCCGGCCGGTTGAGGAAACTGCCTTGAAAGCAGCCGGGTGTTACAGCCTCGGGGGTTCGAGTCCCTCACCTTCCGCATGGTGGCTTACTCTAGTCTGGTAAGAGGCGATCTTGGAAAGGTCGTGCACACGTAACAGTTACGTAGGTTCAAATCCTACAGCCACCGCATAAAAAGGAGAATCGCATGGTATATATTGACGGAATTTTAGTATTTCGTAAGGGCGAATTCGAACTTGATAACCGAGGCTTAATTGGCCTGTTTGGATTTCGACTTGTTGCAACGTCAAATGCTGTCATAGAATATACTGACGATTCAATAAAGTTTTTGAAAAATCGAAACGTTATAGAAGATTCAGATTGGACACGTGTAAAGCAGGCAATGTTATTAAACGAGTCTGTTCGTAATAAGAAACGGTAGGGATCCGGCTGGATGAGGAACTAGTCTCGAAAACTAGTAGTACCATTGAGTATTGTGGGTTCGAGTCCCACTCCTACCGCAGTAAATGGAAGGTTGACAGAGCTGGTATTGTGCCGGTTTGCTAAACCGAGGCCAGGGTAAAACCTGCAGGGGTTCAAGTCCCTTACCTTCCGCATGCCCTTATGAGATTAATTGGATAAACTTTCAGTCTACGAAACTGAAAATGTCGGTTCGAGTCCGGCTGAGGGCGCATGAAATACTTATACTGGATAAATATCCACT